>Ga0233431_1002525_pt1 | contig 25286 bp, 21 predicted proteins | sample SI_118_April2016_FD_179867 | JGI IMG/M metagenome (GOLD analysis project Ga0233431, IMG submission 179867) | Seawater microbial communities from Saanich Inlet, British Columbia, Canada - SI_118_April2016_200_MG | ecosystem: Environmental > Aquatic > Marine > Inlet | place: Canada: British...
TGCCCGTGGCCATGTTTGGTCCCCGCAACATCGTCAAGGGGTCCTTCAAGATTCAATACGTCATGCCCGGCGAGGAAACGGCGGATGCGGTGACCGTCGCCTACTTCAATGCCCGCACCTGGAAGCCGGACGAGGTTACAGTGGCGCTTCCCGATAGCGCCGCCGAGAAGCCCGCCAAGGTGACCCTGTTCGGCTGTACCGGCGAGGCACAGGCTGGTCGGGAAGGCCTCTACATGGCCGCCGACAACCGCTATCGCCGCAAGCTGGTCTCCTGGTCGACGGAATTGGAGGGGATGATTCCAACCTATGGTGACCTGGTCGCCGTCACCCATGACATGCCCCACTGGGGCCAGGGCGGTGAGGTGGTTGATTGGGACGAGCAAGCGCAAGTGCTGACCCTCTCCGAGCCGCTGACCTGGGAGGCGAATGCCGGCCACTACATCGCCCTTCGTCGCCGTGATGGCTCTCTCGCGGGCCCGTTCCCGGTGGAATCCGTAGCCGGCAACGACCGGCAGGTCCACCTTCTGGAGGCCTTGGATATCGTCCCCTACACGGACACGTCCGAGGAACGCACCCACTTTGCCTTCGGGGCGGGTGAGACGTGGGGTGCCAGGGCCCGGGTGATCGCCGTTAAGCCGCGTGGCGAAAATGTCGAAATTACCGCCGTCGCTGAGGACAACGCCGTTCACACCGCCGATCTCGCCGCCTGACTTAACCCCCAACATCGAGGAACCAGAAAATGAACCGTCCGTCCATGGAGGACGGGCATGTCCGCATGCCCGAAGAGGAATTCGAGGAACTCCTGGAACTGGCTGCCCAGCGCGGCGCCAAGAAAGCCCTCGCCAATGTCGGCCTGGTTGATGAACACGCCGCCAATGACATTCGCGACCTGCGTTCCCTGCTGGGTGCATTTCGCGTCGCCAAACACACCGCCTGGTCGACCGTTGTCAGGCTGATCACCACCGGCCTGATCCTGGCCCTCATGGCCGGTGTCGCGATCAAGTTCAAGCTCTTCGGAGGCCAGTGATGTCGAGTTTTTCAGAAAAATCCATATCGAAGCTGGCCACCTGTGATGCGCGCCTGCAACAGGTTTTTCATGAAGTGGTCAGGAACTTCGACTGCACCATCCTCGAAGGCCACCGGGACAAGGAACGCCAGAACCGGATGGTGGAGGAGGGAAAGAGCCAGGTTCGCTGGCCGGACGGCAAGCACAACACCGTGCCGTCCATGGCCGTGGACGTGACCCCCTATCCCGTCGTCTGGGAGGATCGGGAACGGCAGACGCTGTTTGCCGGGTATGTGCTGGCGACCGCAAAGGCCATGGACATCGACCTTCGCTGGGGCGGCGACTGGAACCGGGACACCGAGGTTCGGGACAACACCTTCGACGACCTCGTCCACTTTGAAATTGTGGAGTGAACCATGCTGGACAAGATATTCGGATCGATCGTCGGTGGGGGTGTGGTCTCGGCCGCCGAGGGCGTCGCCAACATCATCGACCAGTTTGTCGAGACCGACGACGAGAAGCGCGCCGCCGAGGTCATCAAGGCAAAAATGATGATGAAGCCTTCCCTGGCTCAGATTGAGCTCAACAAGATCGAGGCCGGGCATCGGAGCATCTTCGTCGCCGGCTGGCGGCCGTTCATTGGCTGGGTTTGCGGTTTCGCGCTGCTGTGGCATTTTATCCTTTTCGATTTCCTGACCTGGATCACGGTGAACTTCTTTCCGCAGGTCACGGAATTGCCTGAACTGACCGGCACCGAGACGCTGGTCACAGTGCTCTTGTCGCTGCTCGGCCTGGGAGCTATGCGGACGGCGGAGAAGTTCGGGGGAAAGGCAAGGTAGAGGGATCGGTTAACGCTTTATCAGCCAGATTCCGTTAATATTTTCGATTCAAATCCGTCGTTATTCGGCTGTATTATTGCCGAAGGGAGAGGCCTGTGAGCACCAATTCAAAGATCGAGTGGACGGAGCAGACGTGGAACCCGACAACGGGCTGCACAAAGATATCACCAGGCTGCAAGTTTTGTTATGCTGAGGTGATGGCGCGCCGTCTCCACGCCATGGGCGCTGCCGGTTATGAGAACGGCTTCAATCTCGCGCTGCACCCAGGCCGCGTCGCCCAGCCACTGGCGCGCCGGAAGCCGACGGTCTATTTTGTCAACTCGATGAGCGACCTTTTCCACCACGATATCCCTGACTCGTTCCTGGACGAGGTTTTCGCGGTGATCGAGGAAACCCCGCAGCATACTTACCAAATCCTCACCAAACGGGCCGACCGGCTGCCCGAGTATTTTGCCGAACGTCGCTGCCCACCGAACGCCTGGCTGGGGGTATCGGTCGAAGATCGAGCCTATGGGTTGCCACGCATCGATCATTTGCGTCGGATCGACGCTCAGGTCCGTTTTTTATCTATCGAGCCGTTGCTGGAAGACCTCGGCCAATTCGACCTCGCCGGGATTCACTGGGTCATCGTCGGGGGTGAATCGGGGCACAAGGCGCGACCGATGCAGGAGTCATGGGTCGGGAGCATAAAACGGCAAGCCGATAAGGCGGGTGCCGCTTTCTTCTTCAAGCAATGGGGCGGTTGGGGAGCCGATGGCGTCAAGCGGCATAAAAAGGCGAACGGGCGGCTGTTAAAGGGGCGCACATGGGATGCCTACCCCGAGCAAGGCCTTCTTGCACTCTGATCAGTCAAAGAGTTTCCCCTGTCCTTCCGTGTCTGCCGCCACCTTCCAGAACTTAAGCGCCAGATCATTCTTTGCCACCAGCAGAAGCCAATAAAGGTGCTGGTTACGGCTTCCTTTGATCAGCTTCATTTCGGTTGAAGGACCGATGCCAAGATCGGCCACCTTATCCTTCCAATACTCGACGACAAGGCGCCGGATTTCCTGCTGTGAATGATTGAGGTCGATTTTGTCCCGCCATCCTGGGACGAAGCTGTCGAATGCCGACTCTTCTGATGTGAGGTTGATTCCCAGATTGCGTTGATGGTCCATCTTGCTTATGTGGATCAACATGTCGATCCGTTTCAGGGACGCCAGAGATTGGATGATTCGAAAATCCAGGGCGCCCAGATTGAAGGGGTCGATGAACGCGAAGTGAAGGCCATGAGGATTGACCTCCCGCACGGCCGCCGCAGCCGCACCGACTGCCGATCCATCGAGTTCCCGGACTGGTGCGCCCAGTCGCCTCAACCGCTCTGCCGATGCCTTGCGGTTCGTCTCGTCGATGTCTGCGACGTAGATTTCAGAGAACGGCGCTCCGCCTTCCTGGCTGATCTTCCAGGCGGCGACAGCGCTCCCGTCGATCCATTCTCCCGTTTCCTTTACCCTTGCCCGGCCAGGGCCGCAAAAGAGGTCAATGAAGGTGGCGGATTTCGATCTGCCCGTAAGGAACTTCTTGCGGGCGGCACTGGATATGTTGAGGTAACGGCGCAAATACTCATGCTTCTGCTTGGCCCATTCACCGACCTCGGTCGCCGGCAGACCATCGTCACCTTCAATCAACGGTCCCATTTATCATACTCAATCCGCAGAGGATCAAAGCTTACGAATATCATCCAAAACCACCCGCGTTGCGATACAGTCGTCATCATTATAGTCGAGAATCTGCTGTTTGGCGGTCGTCTGTGAGTGTGGGCCGGAGGGCAAAAACTCAAGGCCTCATTTTGCGACGAGAGATCGAAGCTATCCGGTATCAAGCGTATCCTGAGATGATGGTTATTGACGATCAGCGTTGAAGTGTTTGACCAAGAAATAGCAGAAGCCCAGTGCAAGGCTGCGGCCTAACCTTGCGAACGCCTGCTCGGAAAAGCCGACCGGCGTGTGCGATCCGGGGCTGGCGAAACTGAAAACTCCCGTTAGACCGGCTTCTTGTTGTTCAGTAATGAATCCCGACACCCGCAGATAGGCTGCGATCTGTCCCCACTTACTCGGGTCAAAGCTCCCAGGATGATTCGCTTGCCTCTGCTGTGCAATCGATGTCGCCAAAGACTGTAGAGCTACCCGGGCATTGCTGAGGCACCCGTTGAAGTCGCCGCGGAGGAACGCGTCGGCTGAGTTTTCGATGACACGCGCGATGTCGCTGGCGTCAGGTAATCCAGATCGCTGAAGCTCTACTGCCAGGTCATCCTCGACGGCCTGGACACCTTCGATTGCGGGCTCGGTCGGCACGAACGTGTCGGTATCTCTTTCATATTCGTCCTGTCCTCGACGGTAGCCGTCCAATTCCAAACAAAGGATCAGGTCGTTCCATCTCTCGTCGAACCGGTAACGAGGAGAAATTTGATAGCGCAGCGCCCCATGGGTTCTGAGGGCTTCTTCCAAGACATTGCCGATCTGCTCGCCGGAAGCCGCGAGAACCGCCTCCCGAACGGCGGCTGTGACGCTTGTCCCGCCCCACTGGTTCGATAGGTCGTCGGTCCGTAGCCCATGCTTATCGAACAGAACGACGAGCGAATCTCTCTCGAACAGGTCGAGAAACTGGCAGAGCGACAGCCTGGAACGCCGGCTCAGATTCACCGGAAATCTCCTACAAATGCCCAGGCACGTATTGCCTCGATGCCGAACACTTTACGACCGCTCAACACGGACCCGGTCGCCCAGGCCAAGGTCATTCAGAATCTGCTGCAGTTCGGTCTCCATGTTCTTGGCGAACGCGGAGCCGACGCTCACCGAGAACTCGATGCCCACGCTGAGGTCGTCCCCCGACCGTAACTTTGGCAGCACCTTGGTTCCCAGCCGGTTCCAGACCTCCGGCGGTACGGTTCCGACAAGACGCAGCGTCGTCATCTGATCGCCCGCGCCCGGTTCGGGCTCGGGGCCCGGTTCAGGCCCTGGCTTCGGTCCGGGTTCGGGATCCGGAATGGGGCCCGGTTTCGGCTGCGGCTGGCCTCCCGGTTTCGACCGGAGTTCCTGAGCCTTCGTCTTGGTCAGTAGAAAGACGCTGGCTTCGAACGCCACTTCCTCGGTGCCGATGGGCTCCGCGTGCCACAGCCGCTCATATTGGCCGTCGTCCTTGGCACCGGATGCCAGGCCGAAATCGCCATTTCCCACGAACTCGACGATCTTGCGGCGAAGGATCGAGTCCGGATCGATCAGCCGCGTCAGCGAGCCGTTGAGGAAGCTCTGACGCAGGCTGGTGAGCGGCCAGGCTCCGGTATCCTTGAACGCCGGCGGCCAGTGACGATCGATGTAGCCGGCGCCGACGGACTCGTTAAGCAGGGCCTCGGCCTTCAATGCTCCGATGATCCGCCCGCACAGAGTCTCACTGGCGCTGGAGTGGCCCGCGCCGAGGTCGATGATCTTGAGTCCATTCGCTGCCTTCGGGTCGGAAAGCGCCACAAAGCGATAGCCGCCCCACACTTCATCCTTGGCCGCCTCCTCCGCGTCCTTGAGCTTGGCCTGCACCTCGGCCCGATCGGTGCGGTCGTACTCGGCGCCCAGGACGCCCTCCGCCACTTCCCGGGCGACGCGTCGCCAAGCAAGCCACAACTCGACCCGATCCCGAAGCTCCCGTCCCGGTTTCCTGGCGCACCAGACCAGCGAGCCCGGGTACAGCCTCGGCGACTTGCCGCGTTCCTTGGTCCACTGGCTGATGCGCTCGACGGCCTGGCCGCCGTCCTTCCATTCCGCTTCAGGGTCGACGATGACAAGCGTCAGGCGCGGCGAGTCCTGTATCGCGGTGCCATCCTCGGGAAAAGGTGCGACCGGAATGGTGGCACCGCGCGTAAATTCGCCCTCGACCAGTTTGCGTATGGCCGGCTTGATCTCCGTCTCCTCGTCGAGAGAAGCGCGCCGGTCGCTGACGACTTTCTTCAACGTTGCCTGATGGTGGATGCGAAAGCCGTCCGTCCCGACCTTGCGGATGAAGAATCCCGCGGCTTCCAGGGCCGCCGCGGCGTTGTCGATCGTCGTCGTCTCGACTTCGGGCTCGCCGAGGGCGAATCGGAGTTCGGGCAGGTGGGCCACCTTGTCCACTTGGCCGCCCGAGGATTCGAACAGGATCGCCGTTCCAACGCGGCGATGGATATCGCGAAGCGGTCCCTTGGTATCCGCATCCAGGGCCTTGGTGTGCGCTAACGGCCCGGCAAGGTCCGCTTCGATGGCGACGTCGAGCCGCGACTCGCCCAGTTGGCCGAGGACCACGGCGCGGAATTCAGGCACATGCAACGGTGCTGATCCCAGCGTGATCAGCGGCTCCCGCCGTGCCTGCTCAAAGTGCTCGCGCGCCGCCCAGGAGATCCATTGCGCCAGCATCGCCAGCGTGCCGCGAGTTTGCTGGAACTGGGTCAGGGCGCGCCATTTCCGCTGGAAGACGGAAAGCGTCGACGGATGGAAGGGGTAGCAGGCCTCGAACCGCCCCCTCAGGAAGTCCCGTGCCTTGGCCTCGGTGGTCGCGGTATCCACAGCCATCCATTCCGAGGGAAGGCGGGCGGTCCGCTCGAAACACCAGTCCGCGTAGGCCTTGGCGACATTCTTCCGGATGCGCTCGCTCCCCAAATCCTCGAACAGTCGCCGACGCACCACCTCGCTAATTTCGGACTCGTCGTTGGCGATCAGGTCGCGCGCGACGCGGCGCACGACCTTGGTGATCCGGTCCTGCCACTGCTGGTCCCAGTCGGTCATCTCAACCTGGCTGCGGGGAAGGCTGATGACCGCCGCGGCCTGGGTGGCGCCGGTGACCGCGACCGTCAGGTTCTGAATGAAGGCATGGAAGCTTTCGGCCATGCTGCGGTGACGATTGACGAAGTTCAGCACCTCGTCGAACAGCAGCAGAACCGGCGCCTCCGCCGCGGCGAACACCCGGCCGATGGCCTCGGTTCCCGGCGGCGTGGTCTCGGCGGCGGCGCCGAGCGCGGCGACACCAGCGTCACCCGCCAGTTGGCGTGCCATGTCGATCCATGGCGTATCCCGGCCTTCGCACGGGTCCCAGGCGTTGCCGACGAAGACACCGACCCGGGCGGCGGGCGCTTCCGCCACGCCCGCCTCGGCCAAAAGATCGGAAACGCCGGGCAGCTTGGAAGCGTCGGCGCCGGCGTTGGCCAGGTGGTAGAGCGATGCCAGCGTATGGGTCTTGCCGCCGCCGAACTGGGTGATGAGGGTGAGGACCGGCGCCGTGTTCTCCGTCTTGCCGGAAAGGCGCCGGAGCACCATACCGGCGTGTTCCTTCAAGGCGCGGGTGAAGCAGGTACGCGAGAAGAACTGCGCCGGCTCCCGGTAGTCCAGTGGCGCGGTCTTGGCAACGATCTGTTCGAGGGCGATGGCGAACTCGTCCGGGCTGAACGAGCGGCCCTCGCGGACCTCTTTTCGAGGCGTTACGATCTTGTACCAAGGGTCCACGGTCTCATCCTTCCCCAGAAAAATGTTTTCTCAACAAATTCATCTCGGCACCGCCAAAAGCATGGCGTCCAGAAGCCGCTTTTCCTCGCTGCCGCGAGGGTAGAGGGCGGAGAGGGCGTTGGCGAGGCGCAGGAAGTCCGTCCCGCTTTCCTGCTCGGCCTTCAGCAGGTTACGCAGTGCCTGGCTGCGGCCGGAAGCCTGCAAGAGCATGGCGGCATGGACGCGGTCGAGGGTGGTCGCTTCCAGGGGAGCTTCCAAGTCGCCAGCAGCCACGGTCGCGGTTCTCCCGCGACGGCGGCCGCGGCCGCGCACAGCGGGCCCCTCTTCGGGAAACAGGGTGAGCTGCGCCGCCGCCAACGGGCTCGCCTCGATCTCATCGGCCAGGGCGCCAGCTCCCGACTCGCCGAAGAGCTGCTTTGCCCGTTCGGCGACGGCCATCAGCCGCACTACCCCCTTCTTAGTCTCAATGATCCGGCCCTCCCAGTCGGGAAGCCGGATGCCGAGCGGCTGGGAGAAACGGCGGGCTACGTCAAACATCAGGCTGTAACCCTTCGACTTGCCCCGCGGGACCTCCTCTTCTTCGTCGATGTCTTCGTCCTCGGCGGCATCACTACCGCCATTGGATGCAGCGTCTCCATTCGTGCTCTGAACCGTCCACAGGAACAGTGCGGTCAGTCGCGCGTCCTCTTCCAGCGCTCCGGCTAATCCGTTGCGGGCTTGCGCCTCCGCCGTGCCCAGAACGTGTTCAAGGGCGGTGCGGCCGACGACCTCCCAGACTTTTTCCAGATACTCCGCAAGCCGTACTTCGCGCCCATCCGCTGTTTCCACTCGGGAATATCTGCTGAAGATCTCCAATGCGGGCCCGATGCAGGCGAAGACCAGATCCGCGCCACGGACTCCTTCGGTTTGCAGGCGTTCCATCCAGTCGCCGACGCGTCCCGGCAGCTCGCGCAACACCTCGGCCCAGTCACCAATTTCGTCATCTGTTCGTGGCCGACAGACAAGGTGAACGCTTCCCATAAGGGAAGCTGTGCCACGGGCGTTTGTACGCTGTGCCATCTCAGTCGCGATCGGCCATGAGGCAGTGACGATTAACCCACCCGCGGTGAGGCCACTCAACAGTGCTTCCCATCCGTCAGTGGACTTGTGAGCGAAGACAACACAAGCCACACCATCGTCGGCCAAGGTCTGTCTACCAATCGCAGCGGCATCGGAGAATTTTTGTTCAAAGAACGAAGGGGTCTTTGGATTGCCTTGATCATCGCTCTGGCCTTGATTCCAAACACACTCTTGTACTTTGGGGCTCAGCGAATTTGACGGCGAATATGGATCGTTGATACGGAGTTCCGGCACCGCGCGTTGCAACCAAACGAGAAAAAAATCCGCCAGGTCTGCGTATGGCACAGAGTCATAATATGGCGGGTCTGTGAACCACACTGCGGCGGATGCATCAGGGAGTATTGCATCGGCGGCGTCAGCCTGCTGCACTTGCCCCTGGGTAGGGATGATCGAGGAACGCTCAACAAAAGTCGCGACCCATTCCACGGCGCCATCCCAGCCGCCCGTGGCGCCTGAGAACGGTGTTGCCTCGGCGAAGTCCCACACCATGGGGATTTTCTGACCATTGAAGGCACCTTCAATTTTCTCTCCTGTTTGGTGCCAACGGCAGAGGGAGGTCCACGCGTTTGCGACGCGACCGACCGCAAGCGCGAGAATCTCCTTTTCAGCTCCGGAGTCTTGCTCTGAAACCAATCGCGCAAACGTACACAAGGCCTCAAGCTGACGACGGGAATACAGGTCGCTGAAGTTTTTCATGCCGTAACGGGTGACGGCAGAAAGTCCTCTTGCGTTTGGAGATGGCCGAACGGGGTTGATCTCTTCGGTTGGCGCGTCGGCAACCGGACGCTGCGTGGCACGGAAAAAAACTTGATAGTCTCGCGGCTCTGCAGTGCGGTAACTACGACCTTTGGTGTCCCCGCCTGTTGTGACGACCGCAATCAGCACCGCACCACCGGTACGGTTTCCATGGATATCAAATCTCGGCGACGCGCCACCCCGTTCAGCTATGAGCTGGGCTCGAACACGCTGTCCGTCGAGTGCCGATCGACACGCAGGACACGATGCCTTTCCGCCCACAGCGAATCCCGGACCGACGTCGGATTCTCTTGCGGGCGCGAAGATCTCGAATTCGATCCGGGGTGGCTGGTTATCTGCATGGATAACGCTAGGTCGTAGGGCAACCCGCCGGTTGGCCTTCTTGCTCAGCCACATTGACCTTACGAGCGGAATCTCAGCGCCGCAGTTTGGTGCTTCGCAGCGCACGGTGCGTGCCCACAAGTAGGCGATGGGCCGGGCGCCGTCGGGATCGGTCGGATAGAACTCGGCAAGTTCTTTCTCGGCGGCTACCTTGATCTTCGCACCCACGCGTCGCAGTTCGTCCGCCAGCTCCGGACCGTGACGCGGGATATACTCCAGCATCACCTTCTCGATCAGACAAGCTACGGGGTTGAGGTCGCTGGCGAAGGCCTCGCAGCCAAGCCTCAGCGCTTCCAGCGGGATCGAGCCTCCGCCTGCGAAGGGATCGACCACCAGCGGCGTTTCGTCCGGATGCGCCGCCTTCACGAGGCCGCGCCCGGCCGCCAGCCAGTCCGTCTTCGCCGACAGATCCCAGTTGGCGAAGTCACCGATGAACTTGAGCAGCTTCGCCCGTAGATTCTCGTCCCCCTGCCCAACCGGCCCAACAACAGGTGGCAAGAACTGGCGCGCCTTGTCCTTGAACTCCTCGGGGCAGTGCTCGTCGCAGGGATCGGGAAGAAGCAGGGCCAACAGCATCGACCGGCACGCCGCGAGCGGCCGGCGCGCCCACCAGAGGTGCAGCGTCGAAGGATGCCCGTGGCGGATCGACTTCTCCCGCGCCGAATGCCGCGACACCACGGCAATCGGGAAATCCACCTCAGCCAGCCGCTTGCATTCCTTGGGGATCATTCGCTCGGTCCCTCGAACGGCGCCTGATCCTCACTCAGCCCCATGGGCTTGGTCATCGCGTTCACTTCAAGCCAGTAGTGCTGCACCTTGGAGACCTCGTGCCACGGGAACCGGGCGGGGTCCCTGACCGGTTCCTGGAGCTCGGGCGTCGCGGCGCAGTTGGTCACCACGTAGAGCCAATAGCACTCGCGGCGGTCCTCTGCCACCCGGCGTTCATTCGGCGTCAGCAGGATGCTGCCGGTCGCGGCGGCGAGACCCTTGATTTCGATCAGCCGGAGTTCCCCTGATTCCAGGTCCAGGCTGGTCACGTCGTAGCCCAAGTTCTTCTCGTGGATATCGTAGACTTGCCGGCCTTGCGCCTCCTCGTATTCCATGGCCACGCGCATGGCGGTCATCTCGGTTTCCGGGTTCGGACGCAGCCGCCGGACGTCCAGGGATTCGCGTTCGGGATGGGGCAGAATCAGGACGCTGGCCAGGCGCTCGACGCCTTGCAGCGTCACCGCCCGCTGCCGCTGGAGCTCTTCCCGGCGACGCTCGCGCCGCGCCAATACGTCGGCATGGCGGGTTTCGGCTTGGGCGAGGCGGCCCTCGGCACCGGTCACGTTCTTTTCCGCCTCCTCGGCGGCGCGGCCGATCTCCTCGTCGATGCGCTGCAGCACCTCGGTCAACGACAACTCGACATGCTTGGCGATGCGCTCAACCTCGGCCAGCCTTTCGTCGCGCACCTCGCCCAGGAACGGCAGCAACGCATGCTCGTTGAGCCAGGCGGTCGCCTCGGGGAGGGATGCCATGGATGGCAGGCCGGTCGATGCATCGGCGGGGCTCAGGTTGCCCAGCACATCCGGCTCGCGGAGGCACGGAGCGCCGTCATCTGTCAGTTCGACTGTGAAAAGTCGTTCGTGGATGACGTGTCCGAGACCATCCACGACGCGGGCCCGGTAGAAGTCGAGCCGCGCCGGCGCCGCGTGTTCCAGGGAATGGAAACAGGCACCCTTGGCGAAAGCGTCCCGGCCGAGTTCAAGACTGTGCCGACGCAGGGCCTCGAACAGCGGATGTCCGGGGGTGACCCATTCGAGGTTGTTTTCTTCCGCCGTTTCGCGATCCGTCGACAGGCGGGGATAACGGGCCGCGAGCTCCGGCAGCTTCCAGTTCGGCTGGCGTTCGTATTTTCTCAAGCTGGTTGGTGTTCGGCCCGGGTCGAATGCGTGAGCCAGGCTGGCGACGGGCTTCAGTGGCAAGGCGGCGATTTCGGCGCACTCCTTGAGGAACCGCGCGATGGATTCGGGCACCACGCGGTGTTCCTGCGCCAGGGCCCGGCGTTCGATGAGCATGTCGAGGTTGAGCTTCTTGGAAGCGAGTCCTTCGAGCGCCGTCTGGCAGATGGCCCGGAAATGGCCCTCGTCCACGTCCTTCAAGAGTCGGTCTTCGAGATCGGCGTCGCCCAGTTTTCCGGCGTAATAGTCGCGGAGTACACGCTCCACATGGGCGGCAGGCAGGACCTCGCCGACCACGTTGAACACCGCGTCGTCATCCAGGGCGTCGCGGATTTCCTGTAGTTTCTGATGCAGGCGTTGGAGCACCCGTCCCTCGATGGTGTTGGTGGCGACGAAGTTGAAGATCAGGCAGTCGTGCTGCTGGCCGTAGCGATGGATGCGCCCCATGCGCTGTTCGAGCCGGTTCGGATTCCAGGGGATGTCGTAGTTGAAGAGGATGTGGCAACATTGGAGGTTGATGCCCTCGCCGGCCGCCTCGGTGGCCACCAGGACCTGAATGGCGCCTTCGCGGAACTGCTGCTCGATGTAGAGCCGGCTTCCCGGTTGGTCGCGCGAGCCCGGCTTCATGCCGCCATGGATACAGCCGACGATGAAGCCCCAGTCCTTTAGTTGCTCCATCAGATAGTCGAGGGTGTCCTTGAACTCGGTGAACAACAGCAGGCGCTGGTCTGGACGGTCGAAGAACCCCTCGTCCTGCATGATGTCCCTGAGCCGGCTGAGTTTCGCCTCGCTGCCCGATCTCTCGACCTTCTCCGCCTCTTCGGCAAGCTCCTGGAGCTCGGCGATCTCTTCGCGCACCTGCTCCGCGTTGCCGGCCAGCGTGACAGCCTCCAGCATCTCCTCCAGGCGCTCGCGCTCGGCGTCCTCCAGTTCTTCCAGCTCCTCCGGGTCGGGGAGGCTCGGCGGTGCCATTTGCACCAACTCCTGCGCCCGCTGGAGGCCGTCATCCAAGCGCTTGGCCCGGTTCTCAAGCGATCGGCGCATGGCGTGGGTGCTGGAAGCGAGACGCCTCTGGTAAAGCGACATCAGGAAGCCGACGGCTCGCGCCCTCGGGTCGTCGCCCTGGGCCGCCGCGCGGGCGCTCTGCCGCTTCACGAAACGGGTGACCTCCTGGTAGAGCTCGAACTCGGGTCCGTCGATAGCGAAATTGGCTGTGCGCGGAATGCGCTTCGTGAATACCGGTTGCGCCGCCCACGTTCCATCCGTCTGCCGTTCCGGAAAATAGACCATCGCCTCCTTGGTGCGGCGCAGGTAAAAGGGCGCCCGCTGTCGGTTCATGGCCTCGCGGATAGATTTCACGTCGGCGTAAGCGTCGCGGTCGAGGAGTTGCAGGAATAGCGTGAAGTTCTGCGGGTCGCCCTTATGGGGAGTGGCGGTCAGCAGAAGGAAGTGATCGGTGCTGTCGCGCAGAAGTTCGCCGAGCCTGTAGCGAAGGCTCTTGTGGCTCTCGTCTCTTGCCGACATCCGATGCGCCTCGTCAACGATCACCAGGTCCCAATGCACCTGGCGCAAGCCCGGCAAGATATCGTCCCGCTTGGCGAGATCAAGCGAGGTGATGACTTGCTTCTGCTCCATCCACTGGTTGACGCCGAACTGGTCGCGGATATCGCTGCCCTTAAGAACCAGGAATTTCTCGTCGAACTTTTCCTTGAGCTCGCGCTGCCACTGGAAGGCCAGATTCGCTGGGCAAACCACGAGCACTCGTTCGGTGAGGCCGCGGAGCTTGAGCTCGCGGATGAGCAGGCCCGCCATGATGGTCTTTCCCGCACCCGCGTCGTCAGCAAGCAGGAAGCGCACGCGGGGGAGCTTGAGGAGGTTCTCGTAGACGGCTTCGAGCTGATGCGGAAGCGGATCGACCCGGGAGATGGAGAGCCCGAAATAGGGGTCGAATTCCCAGGCGATGCCTAGGGAATAGGCTTGAAGGCCGAGGCGTAGAAGCCGGCCATCGCCGTCATAGGAGAGGGTGGAATCGGCGATAGTCAGGCCGGCGAGGTCGTCCATGGTCAGCGTGACGCGGCGAAACTGCTCCGATACCAGGCCGACAAGGCCCGCGACCCAAGCATCGGGGCCATTGGCGCGAACGGTCTCCACCCGCATCGGCTCGCTGAAAAGTGGGCCGGTAAGAATCTGTCCTTCACTGACGGGGGCATCGCCACTCAAAGGCCTGTTCCTCCACGCACATTCAGTCTCAGTGTCCGCTCTCCTGGGATCGTCCCCCATGGATGGCATGTCTCAAATATTGTCGGGGTTGTCATTGTTCCCGCTCCGCCCCTTCCCCTGTGTCATCCGGCCCGATGGCGTTCGATTCGGTCCACTGGTCGATTTCGCCCTTTCTGAACCGCCACGAGCCTCCAACCTTGAATGCAGGAATGCCTCCCTTGGCGACCAACCGATAAATCGTGCGCTCCTTGACCTTCAGGTACTCGGCCACCTCGCGCACGGTCATGACGTCGGTGTCGGCCATCGACAGTCTTGCCTCTTTATTGGGCTCGTCAAACTCAAGAAAGAGAAAATAATACAAAATTGGCAATCTGGCGAGAGAAGAATAGCGACTGCCATATCGAGCATCCATACGAAAATCAGCCTACGATTGATCGGAGAGTGATGATCTCGCTGGTTCGCTCGTCCATGGAAGCAGCGATATCCGACGACACCGTGTTGGCTGCGGCCTTGATGGGATCGGCGGCGAGGTGGGCGTAGCGGGCAGTGGTTTGGACCTGCGTGTGGCCGAGGAGCTTGCCAATCATCGGCAGACCCTGGCCGGCTGCGACTGCCGTGGAGGCGAAGGTGTGGCGCAAGTCGTGGATGCGGACATCCTCAATTCCGGCGCGCTTGCGGATTCGTTGCCAGGGCGGCTGCAGATCGTTCAAGTGTGCGCCGGGGTTTCTTCCGGTGATGACCCAGGGGTTATCGTCCAGCCGTTCGATCTTGGAAAGGACTTCGATCGCCGGGGCGCCGATGTGGACGGTCTTGGCCCCGGTCTTGGAGTCGGGGAGATGGAGCGCGCCGTCCTCGAAGTCCACGTGGTCCCACTTGAGGGTCATGATCTCGCTGAGCCGGCAGCCGGTGAAGATCAGCAGCCGCAGGGCGTTGATGGCTGACTGGCTCTCGATGCCTTCCTGCTCGCATTGCCGCAGGACCTCGCCGAGCCCGGCCAGTTCCTCCTTTGAGAGGTAGCGCTCCCGCTTCTTCTCCGGGTACTTCTGGATGTGGCGGCAGGGATTCGTGCCGTCTGGACGCAGGCCCCATAGTTCCGCCAGATTGAACATCTTGGAGAGCAGCTGCATGCACCGGTTCGCCTGAATCGGGGTGTCCCGCAGGTCGTGGTGAAACTTGGCGATGTCCGATCGTAGGATGTCCCTGACCTTCAGCGTACCGATGCGGGGATTGATGTAGGCCTTGAGGTAGTAGCGATAGCCGACGACCGTGCGCGGCTTGCAGTGGTGGGCGGCGTGATCCTGAATGACCCGCCGTCCCAGGTCCTCCATGGTCGGCGCGTTGCGCGCGGCGTCTCGGGCGCTGGCGGGGTCCTCTCCGTTCTTGACGGAGGCGAGGGCGTTGATGGCCTGGGTGCGCGCCTTCTCTGGCGTCAGGATGCCGTGGAGCCCGAGGCTCATGCGCCGGGTCTTGTGGCCGACGCGGTACTGGATCATGTAGGACCGCTTGCCGCTCCGAAGCACACGCAGCCCGAATCCAGGAATGTCGCTGTCGAAAATGATATAGTCCTTGTCTCGGATCTCGGTCGCCTCGACGACGCGTTTGGTGAGTTTCGGCATGGGGCAGGGGCCTCCTCGTCCTATCGGTTTTGATTAACCCGCTGCGGGTCCCGATAATCCGTGGAAGCACCATGGACTCATAAGGGCGAAAACCGCTGCGCGTTGTAGCGAAGCCAATAGTGCTCTTCATGCCGAAAAAGTCCAGTAAAAACAGTCACTTAGCGTAGTTCTGCGCAAACATTCGAAGCCCAGCGAACAAACCGAGAATCGTCTCATAATCTGAGAGCAGTAGAGCGAAATCCTGCGCATCATTCTGCTATCAGAGCGAAAGCGTGAGTAGTTCGGACATATAGGTTTGTTTTCGCTGTATCCCGCAGATTCCTGGTCTTTTTCGCACTTCTTCGAGGCCTCTTGATTCCAATAAGGAGATTGGAATCGAGGAAAATGAGGCCTGTTGGGAGGTTGGTGACCGCCGACCCACAGGTTATTGGATTGTTGGTCGGTTTCCGCCATGTCTTGGTTTGCGCAAAATAATTTCCCTGTAGACCCGCATATGAATGTGTAGTATATACAACACATGATACAATTTGGTTCGCACGTTCGAAAAGTCAGAGAGCGCCTTAAAAAAAGCGACAGGCATTTCTCTTTGCGCCAAGTAGCTCAGCGTGTCGGGATTGAGCCTGCTTACCTTAGCAAGATTGAGCGCGGGGAACTGCAGCCTCCTTCAGAGGCCACAACGATTAAGTTGGCTGAAGAACTTGGTGAAGATCCCGATGTGCTTTTGGCGCTGGCTGGGAAAGTTTCATCGGATTTGAAAGATATCATCATGAAACGACCTCAGCTTTTTTCGCAGCTGATACGCCAGCTTAAACAGGTGCCTGACAACGCCATCTTGAAGGTGGTTCGCGAAGTTCGAGATGGCGAGTGGTAGGAGGTAAGTAGATGATTACTCTAGAAGATGATGAACTGGTTTTTCGGTTCCCAGAAGTTCATGAAGATGCGGTTTGCTCAATCAGTCTTCAACGCACGTTACGTATTCCAGACGATGATCGTGATCATCCTCTGCCCCCTGGACTTGGAGAGTTTCCCCTTCGTCACCTCGACGACTACGCAAGAAATATCCCGGATCACTGGTTGGAGCGCGGTGGGGTAATAATGCCAATGCATCAAGCCGAAGCCATGTGGATTGAATTTGGTGGCTTTCACGGCAGCGGTTATCCGTTCGCAATAAAAATTGCCACTGGCAAAATCAATGCAATCTCAGGCGAAGCATGGGTTCCTAATCTAAATGCCGACCCTCAAGACTATGTTGTTGTCCCGGATCAGCCTTGGCTGGATGGCTATTGTGTCGAACGAGGTTTGATCAGGCAATTTGTAGCCATGCCATTGGGAAGTGGCTACTCGGCAGAGGAGCAACTTACAGGCAAGGGCGAACATGGGGGGATCCAAATCGTCGCCTATCCCATGAAGGCCAGTCGATATCAGGAAATGAGAAAATCGCGTATAGCAGAAGCAAACGTGATGAGATGCATGAGCGTGTGTGAATCAGCCGAGCCAGATATGGGTTTGGCTCCGGGTGGTCGAATGAAGCAAGAAATATATGATGATGACTACGGTCTGGATGCTTGGGATCAACGCCATCCTAGTAAGTGCTTTGTGACGATTGCAAATTCAACAACATGGTTGGCAATCACAGGAGAGGTTCCCCCGACGACACCGCCTTCGGCATCTGATTATACAGATGCAGGATTGCCGTGGTTTGAATTGTTTGATGCAGATGCCAGAGCATTAGAAGGAGCTGCTGAGCTTCAGAAGCTCGCGAGCGTTTCTCAGCTTGGGAAGAAAAAGGGCGAGGCTCCTTTGGCAGATAATAATTCTGTCGACGTCAGCCGAATAATAAATTTAAGAAAGCCCGGTAATAATACGGTTCGTGAAAGCGCGTTGTAGCCGAGCTCAAAATTGGAGTGCCAATTTGAAAGTAGTCGATTTAATGCGTCCGGATGGACGAGTGTTTTTGAAAAGTGAGTGGGGGCCAATCGGCGACGAATGGCCTTGTGTTTCATTTACCAAAAAATCTGTTGGTGATCGTTTGCGATCAGACTTCCGGCCAGGTCGCGACGTACTAATTTATGTTGGGACCACCAACGCAGAAATGACGAAAAACCCAGCGCATAGAGCGCGTTTGCTGTCAGCTGTGGTGATCCAGCCAAATCAGGTTCTTGAAACCCGGAAAATTGTGCCTCGAAATATTTGGGAGAATTCCGTCGCGCAATGGGGAAAAGATAGATGGCCCCATGCCATGGCTGTAACACGGGCGGCTGCTATGGTGGATGATCCACTCCCTGGTGCGCGTGAAATAATACCCATGGCATATCGCTCGTTTAGTGAAATGGCAAACCGTGGTGGTGTGGTAGAGGCCACCGGTGAAGAGCGAGATGCAGTCCTTAAGCTGCCAGTCAAAGAGATTGAACTTACTCTCAGTGAAGATGTCTCGGGATATCAAAGGCGCTGCCGGACATTTATGGCCGAAAAGCGCAGGCCGGTTTCTCCTGCGTCGCTTACGTCGTATGCATAACCTTAGCCCTTTGCCGACTGCAGAAAGGTGGAAAAATGCAGATTTCCATGTTTTTGTGAGACATTCCACCGCAAGAACCGTGTCGAACACGATAGTGGAAACTCACTGATAGCAATGCCGTTGGTGGATTTTCAGTGAAAAATAATTGACAATGATAAAATTTTCCACTATCTAAATGAAATTGAGTATTAAAGTGGAAAAATCTCATGCAGGAACTAAACAACAGCCAGGTTCGGCAACTGATCGACGTCCAGCAGGCGTTTGATGCCTCGGAAGAGACGCGTGGCAAGCTGCGGCGTGCCTATTCGGGCTCAATGCGTTGGGGCGAGCGTAGTGGCCAGAGTTATCTGCTGCGCAAGCAGGGAGCCAAGGAAAAGAGCCTGGGACGGCGTGATCCACAAACAGAAAGCATATATAAGCGTTTCTCCGAGGGGCGCGAAGCGACCAAGGAGCGCGCCGTCCAAATGCGCGAGCGTCTCGAAGAGATGGCTCCTATTAACAAGGCCATGAAGCTCGCCCGGATACCACTGACGGCGGCTCGGGTTCTTCGCCATTTGGCCGACAAAGGGCTTCTCGGTCGCAATGTCGTCATCGCCGGAACCAACAGCTTGTTTCTTTATGAAGCGCTGGCAGGTGTGCAATTGCAAAGCGATTTGCTGTCCACGGGCGACGTGGATCTTCTGTTTGATGCGCGTCGGCACTTGCGTTTAAGCGTCTTCGGTGAACAACCGGAAAGCATATTGAGTGTTCTCCGTGCAGCCGATAGATCGTTTGAAATCAAGGAAAATGAAAATTATCGGGCCGTCAATCGTGACGGCTACATGGTCGACCTTATTCATCCCTTGAATATCGAGCGGGAACAAAATCCATTGACGGCAAAGGTGAGGCTGTCGGACGCGACGGATGCGGAAGATTTGGTTGCCGTCGCGATCGAAGGCCTGCAATGGCTGATTAGTGCGCCAAAGACGGAAGGGATCGTGATCGGGGACGACGGACTGCCGGCACGTATGGCGTGCGTCGATCCACGTGTTTTTGCGCTGCACAAGAAATGGCTCTCCGAACGGATCAATCGATCGTCAATGCAACGCCGACGCGACGAAGCACAATCTCTCGCCGCCGCCTATATCGCTACACACTATCTCGGTTTGAAGTTCGATGACCCCGCATTGACGGCGCTGCCGGCTGCGCTGCGGGACATGTCTGAGCACATAGAGCGGCAAGGGAAAGAGGCCTACGCCCATGAGCAGCAAGATTAATATAAAAAATCCCGTTGCAGATCGTAAAACAGGCGAAATTATCCCTGCGGCTTCACTTCTGGGAATCTCCATTGACGGATGGTTCGTCGAGAATCCCTGCACGCCGACAACGCCGGATCCGACAGGCGGCACAAATTCTTACGGTTATTGTGTCGTCCACGAAGAAAGCGGAATTCACGCACACCTAAAAGCGCTCGACTATCACCATGCCATGCAGGCGGATGATGTCCCTGCAGCGCTCAACGAGATGACGGAAAGATTTTTGTTTGAAAGACGGCTTCTCGAGGCGCTTTGCAACGGTGCGAAATTGTCCCGTATTGTAAGGATTCTCCATTCCGGCGGTATCGATATCGACACCAAGTGTTCTTACCCGCATGTCGATTTTATTGTCTTCGAGCGTGCCGATGGGGATCTGCGGGATGTTTTGAAATTTTCGAAGACAGTTGACGATGTTTGGCGTTTGAATTGCCTGAAGGACGTAAGCGCAGCATTGCGCCAGCTGCATCAGCCGATCCCGCGCGTTAAGGACCCAATCGCACACTGCGACCTGAAACCATCTAATTCGTTGTGGTTCCAGCATCAGGCGCGAACCAAAATTGGGGATCTCGGATCGGCAACGGGAATTTCCATGGCGCATCCACATGCGGATGTTATCGATGTCTTCAATGATCCGGCATATAGCCCACCTGAGGTGCAGTATGGCTTTTTCCCAGACGACTGGAGACAACGATTCTTATCGCTAGACCTATATCTTCTTGGCAACCTGGCCGTATTCCTGCTCGATGGGTACAACAATCTAACCGCAGAAATCATTGGACGATTGCCGTTGGGCATGCGGGCAACCAGCGAGGCGGGTAACTGGATGGGAAATTTTCACGATATCCTGCCGCACCTGGAAAACAAATTTGCCATGTATTTAGGAGATCTCGAATCCCGCTTGTCGGATCGATTGGGTAACGATATTGCTGCGGAGATCGTCGACATCGTCCGGTACCTGAGTTGTCCGAATCCATACAAGCGCGGCCATCCCAAAGCTCGTGCCTCTATTCACGGCAATCCTTATGACTTGGAAAAGGTGGTGTCCGCCTTTTCTCTTTTGACGGTCAAAGCCAGGGCGCGCCTGAAGACCAAAACGAAGGCTGCCTGACCATGAACCCTTTAAGCCTGACATGGGGAAGAAACATGCTGCCGCGTTGGCGACCGGTGTCGCGCTCCATTGCTTTGGGAGAAGCTTCACCGGAAGCGTCGAAAAAAAGCAAAGAAATGGCGCGTCGCTATCGTGGGCATGCCTTGCAGTCCCTGGAACTTGCCGAGATGGATTTTGCGCGCAATCCATCGGCACCATTGGCGTCTGAAGTTGTTGCGGCGGCAGTATTGGCGGGTGAGCCGCAAAGAGGAAAGGCGGCAGCCAGGTTCATGGTTGCGGAATCGGGGAGTGACAACCGGGCGGTACGAATTTGCACGGAACAAATCCTCGATGAACCGCCGCAGATTTCATTGCAGCAGAATGCCATTACACGCTTTCGTCAGGAGCGGCGATTTCGAGGTCATGACGGTCTGTCATGGCTTGATCTGGCTCTTGCCTATGCTTCATGTGGCAATTACAGCAAGGCGGAGCGGGCGTTGACGGTCGCCCGGCATCTGGTCGGGCCGGATAATCGCTTAATGGTCCGTGCGGAGGTCCGGTTTTTTCAACATGTCGGCGACCCGGACCGGGCTATAAATGCTTTACGCCGGCAGGGTGATGCGATTTTGGATGATCCGTGGATGCTGGCCCCTGAAATCGGTATGTCCACGCTTTCAAAGAAATCTTCGCGGTTTGCTTCGGCGGCACGCAAAATAGTGCGGGGCGACCGATTCCACCCGTTTGATAATTCCGAACTCTGCGCAGCCGTCGCAACTTTGGAGATGATCAACGGTGCGCACAAACCAGCCCGGCATCTTTTTGGCAGGGCTAATCGTGATCCAGTAGAACAGGTGGTTGCTCAAACGGTCTGGGCCCGGGATCAGGACAATCAGATCGCGGCGCCTGCAGTATCGAAGATTAAAGAATCGGCAGAAGCGCTTACCCGTCAATATTTGCACGAACAGCGGTGGCGTGACGCAATTTCGGCGGCGCAAAACTGGGTTGCGGATGAACCGTTCGCCTCGACGCCTGGGTTCATCATCTGCAATCTGAAATCAACTGTTTTTGGAGATTACCTGGAAGGCATGAAGGCCGCCCGTCAAGCATTGGACAGCAACCCGAACCGGGCCGAGATGCTAAATTCATTTGCTTATGCAGCGGCGATGGCGGGCGAGCTGGCCCAGGCGAAGGCTGCCCATAGCAGAATTGATGCCGCCAGGTCGTCGGATCCGATTTCTTCAAAAGTTTGTGCCGCCGCGACAGCTGGGTTGATCGCCTATTGTGAGGGCGATCCTGAGCGGGGGCGTGCGCTTTATGCTTTTGCCAGCCGTACCGCATTGTCCGAAAAACGGGAGGTATTGCACAATTGTGTGGCGATTTTCCAGTTGAGGACAGCTTTAGCTCACAAAGACACTGAAGTGCTCGCAAACCGGTCGGTTCTTGAGGCAGCCCTAAAAGCAAATGCACCCCCATTAGCGGGAACTGTGCGAAAAAACGTGCTAGAGGATTTACTGGAGACGGACTGCCCGCCTGAAAGCCGGGAGGTTATCGCCAGGGCAGTTAAGCGCGATATCGGCAGGGAGAAGAAAAACCGATTACGCGGCACCCCGACAAGCGTGAAAAATCGGCCGATCTAACCCGGTAGGTGGGAAAGATTTGCTGAATCGTTGGACAGCGGGCACTGCGAATCCAGCAGCATCCCGCGGCATCGTGGCTAAAGCTATCGTTCATCATTGCCGTATGGAAATACGAAAATATCTTTTTTGGAGTTTTCGGGAGCGCGTCCGCCATCTTGAGGAAGCTGGCGGAAACGGGCTCTACTCGCACCGCTAAAGCAGTGCTCCCCAAGCCGCCGCTGCTCCCGGTGCCGGGAAGCGGCGTCTTGGCCATTCGGCGACGATCCCGCGCGTGTTTGGCGGCGTTTGCCGCCTCGATTGAGCGACCATTCGTCCGCGCATCATTTCAGCAGAAGAGAGGGGCTTGCAGCCCCAGGTTCGTCAAGGCCAAGGCGAGCGTCGGCGGGGCGTCTCCCCGTCTTTCGGTTCCCTGCCAAGACGGGTGATACCCCTCACCCCGCCGTCGGCCTGTGACGGCCCATCCCAGCTCATTGCCGCGTGGCTAAATTCGGGCCATCCCTGTCGTTCCGGCCTGAAAGGTTGTTTCCCAAACAATTTTTTTTGCGTTGTCCGCCACGGGGCCTATTTCACTTCCAAGAAAGTAAAAAAACTTTACGTGTTACGTAACATGGAATATATTGAATGCCATTATGATTAAATCATTTGCTGACAAAAAAACCGAAGCGTTTTGGAACGGCGAAAGGGTGCGGCAATTTCATGCCGTCAAAAGGACCGCCTATCGCCGTCTCGATTTCTTGAACGAGGCAACAAGGCTGGAAGATTTGCAGCGCGTACCCGGTCATCGCTTCGAGGCGTTGTCCGGAAAACGCAAGGGACAGTATAGCATTCGAATCAACGACCAGTGGCGGGTGTGTTTTGGCTGGCAGAAGGATTCGACCAGCCAGACGAAGGGAACGCCCGGCGATCCGATTTTAGTGGAGATCGTCGACTACCATTAATGACCAACGGAGATAGACCATGAGGAAACACACGCCAATTCATCCGGGCGAAACCCTCAATGAGGATTTTTTGAAGCCGCTAAAAATGAGCGCAAGGGCGCTCGCCGCGCATATCGACGTCCCGGCCAATCGGATTACGCGGATAGTCAAAGGCGAGACGGCCATCACCGCCGATACAGCGGTAAGACTTGAGCAAGCGTTCGGCGTTTCCGCAAAGGTTTGGTTAGGGTTACAGGCGCAGTACGAACTAATAAAAACCCTCGCAGCGACCAAGGGCCGGAAGAAGATCAAACCGCTTCTCGCGGCCTGACCGGACAACCCAATTCTTTTGCGCTTTGGCGTCGAAAAATCAATATCTGGTAGGCCGAACGGATCATTTGAGCCGGAAAGAGGCCGATCCAGCCGCCCCGCATTCCCGCAACCGCCCCGAGTTGCCGCCCATAGATCGAGGGGCCGCAGCCGCCCGGATCGTCGCCCAGGTGTTCACGTTGTTTCATCGCGACGGGCAGGCATTGCCGGGGAATAGATCGCCTTTTCTATATTGCACGACCGTTTTTCTTAAGAAAAGCTAGGCGTTTTGGTTTCTTGTAGTGGTGAATTTTAAGGCGCGTTTCTAAACAGGCGTCTTTTTTACCGTAAACTAAAGAAAAGCGATTTTTTCAACAATACCTAAAAAAATAGCGTTTCTATAGTCCTCCACTACGTTCCGGCCTCCGGTTACGGCAACGCCGCTTGTTTTGACGATACGCACAAATTCAACGCAATCCCAAAACGGAGCATTTCAAATGAAAATCGGCAATTTTACGAAAAAAGGCGACAAGTTCACCGGCACCATTGAAACCCTTTCGATCAACAAAAAAGTAACCGTTGAGGCGACCGAAAACCCGACCGAGAACGCTCCCATTTTTCAGATCATGGCCGGAAAATCCAACATCGGCGCAATTTGGGAAAAGCAGAAGCGCGAAAGCACCGATACTTACCTTTCCGTCAAACTGGATGACCCGTGTTACGCCGCTCCGATCTACGGAGTTTTGCATCCGACGAGCGCCGCCGACTACGACCTCATTTGGGACGGCCACAAGTCGAAAACCGCATGATCGCAAACAATGGGAGGCGGGGATACCCGCCTCTCAGACCGATGACAAACCCTGTCTTTTTTGGGCGGGGTTTTTCTTTTCCTTATCTTTTGGGGCGTTTTGAGGTGGAGGCAAACTGGGTCCACGCGTATCTGCACCGTGTTGAAGGTGATAATGCGAATGCCGCGTATTGGTATCAGTGCGCTGGGAAGCCTGTTTGTGTATCAAGGTTGGGTGATGAATGGGAGGAGATTGTGGTGACGCTGGTGTCTGGCTAGGGTCAACTCCGGCTGTCAGAGCCAGTCGATTTTCAGGTGCGCTGTAGCCCCTAAAATCGGAAGTGAAATCTGGCGACGCAGATTTTGTGCTTTGGATGTCCGGATTGCCCCCAATAAGCTGACGATAATGAGGCATGGCTGGGACTTCCGGGTGTAGCCACTTCCGGACTCAAAGCATCATGCAATATCCGCAATCTCGAAGAAAGCGAGACCTTACCAAGAGGGTCCATCTGTTCACGTCATCAAGGGCAGTTATTGTGGCGTTTCCATAGATCGGCGTCGTGACCCTCCGGAACCGAGGTGCACGGGTCGGCGGCGTATCCACGGAGGCGGTTATACAACCGGACCTGATCGACCATGAGGATGTCCAGCGTTTCCAGATGCGCGGCCAAGTGCACGAAGCGCAACGCGCTTTCGATCTGTCCCAGATGCGCCAGCCGAGACTGCAGACCTTCAGGGGTGAGCTGTGCCGAGGCGAAGGAATCGTTCAACTCACTCTCCAACGTTACAAGCCGTGTGCCCAGCTTTCGTGCCTCCCTTTCCATGCGGGCGAACAAGGCTCGCACGTGGCGTTCCTGATCCGTCGTCAGGGCAATGCCATTCTTCATTTCGAGGACGTGGGCCGGACCAGGAACGCCGTTCAATTCCGCCGCCTTGGCATAGCCCGCCCCGCGCCCCGCCAGCAAATCCGCGACCCTCTCGGCTGACAGGGATTTGATTTGCCGCGTTTCCTGACCAACATAAGGTGATTCGTTTTGGCCATGATCCTGGGCCGGGGCTGGACTGAAAAACCCGAATAGAATGAGAATTGTCAATGTCAGGCGCATCAGCATTTCAGTATGTGTTCCTCTATGTCTCGACACTGTCGCCGACGGATCAATATCGACCTGGATCCGAATCGGCAGAATTGTCAATCAAATGGTGATCAAACATGAATGCCGCAATCGTTGCCGGTTGTCAATCGGCATTGAACTTTGACCCCCTATCGGCGTCCAATATTGACCCCCCTTTTGGCACGGTGGAGGTTGTCCCGGTAGTCCATAGGGGGGACCCGCGCGGCTTCGTGTAGCGCTTTAGCGTTA
>Ga0233431_1002534_pt1 | contig 25223 bp, 18 predicted proteins | sample SI_118_April2016_FD_179867 | JGI IMG/M metagenome (GOLD analysis project Ga0233431, IMG submission 179867) | Seawater microbial communities from Saanich Inlet, British Columbia, Canada - SI_118_April2016_200_MG | ecosystem: Environmental > Aquatic > Marine > Inlet | place: Canada: British...
CTTCCTGGGGGGCTCCGGCGGAGATCACGGTTACGCCGGACGGCACCGTTACTTTCCGCGGGCGCGCGTAGATGGCGGAAGCCGCGTCGATGACCGTGCCCGCCTGACTGGCGCCGGAAAAGCACGCCTCCAGCACCACCGTGGTCGACTTGGCGGGAAGCTGGCCCAAGTTGCGATAAAGGGTGTCCAGCGAATAGCCGCTCAGTTGGATGCGCGAGCCGTCGGCGTCGACGGGAACCAGATAGCTGGTTCCTTCGTTGGCGGCGGGCGCGCCGTGTCCGGCATAATAGATCCATACCTTTGAAACGCCCGGAACCACCCAGTCGTATAGCTGCCCCCGGTGATCCGACGAGGTTCCGAACACGCGGGCCATCTGTGCGCCGGTGGCGTCGCGCAATTGGATGACGTTGCCCTCGCGCACGCCAAGGGCCCGGGTCACGTAGCGCATGAAGCCCGCGGCGTCGGCATAGGCCGGATCCACGTTAGGCACGTCGTTTCCGTGCCGGGCGTAGTCGGCATTGCCGATGATCACGGCGATGTCGTCGGGGCGCTGTGCAACCGGTTTGAAGGTTACAGCCACGGGGGTTTCAGAAAAGCGGGTTTGGGCCGTCTGGGTCGTCTGTGCGGTTCGTTGGGGGGGCGGAGGCGGTGGCGGGCTCGGTGCTCGGGCAACAACCGGCTGCGATGGCGCGTCCAGCGACACCCTCACCGTCAAAGAGCCGCCGTTGTCGCTGACGCCCGCGAATTCCTCATTCATGTTCAGGAACAGGGTACCGTCACGATCCGCCGTCAATTCGCGGTATACGCCGATGGGAAACGGCGCCCCGGTTTCACCGATCTTGCCGATCAGTTTCTGGTGCGGATGACCGACCAGCACGCGCCCGATATCCCACGCCGGGCAAAGCAGTCCATACATGCCCTCGCCCTCGGGTCCCGTGGGCACACACGTAGGCGCCGCCTGCCAGCGCCCCTCTGCGCGAATGCGGTAGCGGTGGCCGCGTTCGACCATCACACCCGAATTTCGCCATTCACCGGCGTTGGCCAGGACGTTGCTGGTCGTTTCCGTATCGCCGCCGGTATTGAGGCGTGTGGCCTGCACCGAGTCTGAATATTGCACAGTCTGACAACCAGCAACGGCAACCAACACCAACGGCGCCAAGATGGTCACAACACAAATATGTCTCATCGGCTCTTCCCTCGATCCCGGTAATTGCGACCGATTATACATCGGATGGCCTGCACGGTGTGCCAACATTTAGATGAACCGAGAGATTGGCACGGAACTTGCGGAATTGGCGTACCGACGAACGGTCTTTGAAATTTGCGGTACGGAGAGATTGATGTTTAGGTTTTTTATTGGTTCGCTGTTTTCCCTGCTCTTGGCTTTCCCGGCTGCCGCCGACTATTCGGCCGGCGCAACCGCGTACGGTAATCGCGATTACGAGAAGGCGCGTCAGGAATACCTCGCCAGCGCGGAAGTTGGAGACCCTCGGTCCCAGTTCGGTTTGGCGGTGATGTATCACACGGGCAAAGGGGTTGCGAAAGACTACGCGAAGGCCCGGGAATGGTACGATAAAGCCGCCACGCAAGGGTATGCGAAGGCTCAGAATAACCTGGGAATTATGTATCGCCGCGGCCATGGCGTTGAGCGCAATCCTCGTGAAGCGTTTACGTGGATTTGGATGGCGGCGATGCAAGGGTACGCGCGCGCCGAAAAGAACCTGGCCGAAATGTACATGCAGGGTGAAGGCGTCGCCAAGGACCTGCCGCTGGCCTATGCCTGGCTGGAATTTGCCATGACGGACCTGCCCGGAAAAATCCGGGCCAAAGCAGAAAACAGAAGAAACAAGATCGTCGCCGAGCTTTCGGACAGCGAAGTCAAGCGTGCCAAGCGCATGGCCAAGGCATTGCGGGACGCGCGCGGGTAATTACCCGAACCCACGCCCCGTATTCGTTTGGCCCTATGTTCGTCGGGACTTTCTCATTTTTCATCGCAAATTGCGAATAATTCGCAAGTACGAAGCACCGCGCAGACTGCGGGCCTCAACGGCCCCAGTCGCGACGCCCGCCCCTTAAACCGAGAAATACTTCGCCTGAGGATGCAAGACGACCAGGGCCGAGGTTGATTGTTCCGGATGCAACTGATCCTCGTCAGCCATGTCGACGCCGATGCGCTCCGCGCCCAGCAGGTCCAGCAGGGCGCGCTGGTCGGCCACATTGGGGCAAGCCGGGTAACCGAACGAGAAACGCGAGCCGCGATACTCCTGCTTCAATAGCTTGCCCATATCCCGCGCGTCCTCGGCGGCGAAGCCCAGTTCGGCGCGGATACGTTTGTGGACATATTCGGCCAGCGCCTCGGCGATTTCAACGCCTAGTCCATGCAGATACAGGTAATCCTGATAGCGGTTGTCGCCGAACCAATTGCGGGCCACATCGCTGGCGCGCTGGCCGGCGGTAACCACCTGCATTCCGATCACGTCACGCGCGCCGTCATCGACATCACGGAAGAAATCGGCGATGCACAGCCCGCCTTCCCTGGCCTGCCGGGGAAAAGCAAAACGCGCGGCTTCGGTCTGTCCGTCTTCGCCAAACAATACGACGCTATTGCCCTCGGACGCGCACGGCCAGTAGCCGTAGACGGCCTGCGGCTGAAGGATGTCTTCGGCCTCACAGGTTTCCAGCATGCGCGCGAGGATGGGTTTGACCTCTTTGGCCGCCCAGTCGCGCCATTCGTCGCGCGACCTTCCTTGCTTTTTGAAACCCCAATGGAACTGATAGAGCATGACCTCGTTCAAGAAAGGCAAAAGCGCGCGCGGCGAGACGCGTTCCAACAACTTGGGCCCCCAAAACGGCGGTGTCGCAACCTCGATATCGGCATGCAGATCGGCCCGGCGCAGGCGGATTTCCTCCATGTCGACCGGTCTTGTGGTGATGGGTTGGACTTCGCGGCCGAGCTCGCGCTTTTTGCTGGAAGGACGGGCCGCGCGTTTTTCACCCGCTGCCGTCACATGGTCGCTAAACACGCCGGTTCTCACCTTGTCCATCAGTGACAGCCCGTCGAACGCGTCACGCGCGTAGGCCACGCCGCCGTCGCCATAAGCCGCCCGGCAGTCTTCCTCGACGTATTTGCGCGTAAGCGCCGCACCGCCCAACAGCACCGGCACGTCAACGCCTTCGCGGGTCATCTCGGTCAGGTTTTCGCGCATGATGACCGTGGACTTCACCAGCAGGCCCGACATGCCGACTGCATCGGCGGTGTGTTCCTTGGCCGCCGCCACGATGTTGGCGATGGGCTGCTTGATGCCCAGATTGACCACCCGATATCCGTTATTGGTCAGAATGATATCGACCAGGTTCTTGCCAATGTCGTGAACGTCGCCCTTCACTGTGGCCAGCACGATGGTTCCCTTTTGCGAGCCTTCGGCTTTTTCCATGAAGGGTTCCAGATGGGCCACCGCCGCCTTCATGGTTTCCGCCGATTGCAAAACGAAGGGAAGCTGCATCTTGCCCGAACCGAACAATTCGCCGACCACCTTCATGCCGTCCAGCAGGATGTCGTTGACGATTGATAAGGGCGCGTGGGCCTGCATGGCCTCGTCCAGATCGCCATCCAGACCGACCCGGTCGCCATCGACGATACGGTGCTTGAGGCGTTCTTCAACGCTGGCGGGGGCTTTTTTCTCTTCTTCGACCTCGTCAACGCGGTCTACGAACAGCGTCATGTATTCGGTCAGCGGGTCGTAACCGTCTTTGCGGCGGTCATAAATCAGGTCCTCGGTGATGCGAACCTCTTCTGCGGGAATGCGGTGCAGGGGCAGAATCTTGGACACATGGACAATGGCCCCGGTCATGCCGCGCTTGAGCGCATGATCCAGAAACACCGAATTCAGCACATGCCGCGAGGCCATTTTCAAACCGAACGACACGTTGGACAGGCCCAGCACGATCTGGCACTCGGGCAGTTCTGTGGCGATGGCCTCGATGGCGTCCAGGGTATTGAGGGCCAGCTTGCGATCATCCTCGTTGCCGGTGCAGATGGTAAACGTCAGGGGATCAATCAGCAGGTCAGACGCGGGCAGGCCGTGCTTCACGCAGGCGAATTCGTAGAGGCGCTTGGCGATGGCCAGCTTGCTTTTCGCATCCTTGGCCATGCCGTCTTCGTCGATGGTCAGGGCGACAACGGCGGCGCCGAAACGACGCGCCAGTTCAAGGCGCTTGGCCGCCGGTTCCTCGCCGTCCTCGAAATTGATGGAATTGATGATGGCCTTGCCGCCATACAATTTGAGCGCCGTTTCCAATACGTCCAGTTCGGTGGAATCGATGACCAGCGGAGCGCTCACCGCGCCGCGCATGCGCGAAACCACTTCCGTCATGTCGGACGCTTCGTTGCGCCCCACATAGGCCGTGCAGATATCCAGCGCGTGGCTGCCTTCGCCCACCTGGGCGCGGCCCGTGGCGATGCAGCCGTCCCAGTCCTCGGCATCCTGAAACTCGCGGAATTTCTTGGAGCCATTGGCGTTGCACCGTTCGCCGATGGAAAAGAACGCGTTTTCCTGACGCAGGGCGGCCTGCGAATAAAGCGAGGCCACGGCGGGAACCCAGTGAATGTCGCGCCGCACCGGAACCGGGCGGAGACGCGCGCCGCCCGCCCGCGTGCGCAGCATATCGTCCAGTGCCGCAATGTGGGTTTCGTCGGTACCACAGCAACCGCCGATGATGTTGACGCCGTCTTCCTCGATGAAGCGTCCGACCCATTGGGAAAATTCGGTCGCGCCCAGCGGATAACTGGCCTTGCCGTCGACCAGTTCGGGCAGGCCCGCGTTGGGCTGAACCGAAATCAGCGCGGGCCAGTTTTCCGACAGCCACCGCACGTGCTCGGCCATTTCCTGCGGGCCGGTGGCGCAGTTCAAGCCCAACAGGTCCACGTCCATGGCCTGAATGGTGGTAGCGGCGGCGGCGATGTCGGAACCAACCAGCAAGGTGCCGGTGGTTTCGACGGTGACCTGAACAAAAATGGGCAGATCCACCCCGGCTTCCGCCCGCGCGCGCTTGGCGCCATTGATGGCGGCCTTGATCTGCAGCGGGTCTTGCGCGGTTTCGATGATAATGGCGTCGGAGCCACCGGCAATCAGCCCGGCGCACTGAATGGCGAGCCCGTCTTCAAGGACGTCGTAGGCGATATGGTCAAGGCTGGGAAGTTTGGTCCCCGGCCCGACGTCGCCCAGAACGAAGCGCGGCTTACCATCCGTGAACTCTGCAATGACTTCGCGCGCCAGTTCGGCTGCCGCTTTGCTCAGGGAATACGCCTCGTCTTCCAACCCAAACTCGCCCAGCGTAATCGGCGACGTGCCAAAAGTATTGGTGGTGATCAGATCGGCGCCCGCATTGAGATAAACGCGATGGATATCGCGCACCACGTCGGGCCGCGAACGGGTCAGAATGTCGGTGCAGTTCTCGTAGCCCAGGAAGTCCTTTTCCACGTCCAGATCGGCGGCCTGGACCTTGGAGCCCATTCCACCGTCGCACAGCAGGACGTTGTCATTCAGAACTTCGAGAAGTTTGGTCATTTCAGTTTTCTTCCCTTTTTGGGCTTTCTTCTTTGGTGTCATCGGGCCTGACGCCCAAAATATGGCAGATGGCATAAGCCAGATCGGCGCGGTTGAGCGTGTAGAAGTGGAACTGCCTGACCCCGGCGGCGATCAATGACCGGCATTGCTCGGCGGCCAGGGTGGCGGCAACGAGCATGCGGGTTTCGGGGTCGTCGTCAAGGCCATCGAACAAATCGGCCAGCCACGCCGGAACGTAGGTTCCGCAGGCCTGACTGAACTGCACGATGCGGGAAAATTTGGTCACCGGCAGAATGCCTGGAATAATCGGAGCGTTAATTCCAGCCGCCCGGGCACGGTCGACAAAGCGCAAAAAATCCACTGGGTCGAAAAAGTACTGGGTGATCGCCCGCGAGGCTCCGGCATCAATTTTGCGCTTGAGGTTGTCAAGATCGCTTTGCGCGCTTTCCGCCTCGGGATGGACTTCGGGATAAGCGGCGACGCTGATTTCGAAGTCGGCAATCCTTTTCAGGCCCGCCACCAGGTCGGAAGCGTAGGCATAGCCGCCGGGATGGGGGGTATAAGCGCCCTCGCCTTCGGGCGCGTCGCCACGCAGGGCGACGATATGACGCACACCCGCCTCCCAATAATGCCGCGCGACGTCATCAACTTCTTCGCGCGTGGCCCCAACGCAGGTCAGATGCGCCGCAGGCTTAAGCGCCGTATCCTTGAGGATGCGCGCCACCGTTTTGTGCGTGCGGTCACGGGTCGTTCCGCCCGCGCCGTAGGTCACGGACACGTACTCCGGCTTCAACGGAGCAAGGCGCTGAATGGACGACCAAAGCGTGGCCTCCATCTTTTCCGTGTGTGGCGGAAAAAACTCGAAAGAGACGCCAACGTCCCCGGGCAAGGATACTACGCGTGCACTAAAATCGGACATTCAGCTGTCCTCCAAAAGTGGTTTTTTCAGACCACGCCAGATGGTTACAGTCAATGGATCGCCGGGAAGGTTCCGGATGGCCGCCGTTTCAATTCCGGCGGCGCGAAACCATGACGCGACCTCGGTGTCGGAAAAGCCCAAACGCCGGTGCTCGTGTTCTTCCCGAAGGGGCTCCAGTTCGTGCGGCGCAAAATCGGCGACCAGCAAACTTCCGCCCTGCACCAGGACGCGGGTGGCCTCGGCAATGGCGCGGCCCGGTTCGTCGGCGAAATGCAGGACCTGATGGATGGTCACGGCGTCAAACGATCCGGCATCGAACGGTAGATCGTACATGTCGGCCTGACGAACGGTGCAATTGGCCAACCCGGCGCGCTCCAGATTGGTCCGCGCCACGGTTAACATTTCATGAGAAAGGTCGATGCCCTCGCCATGATCCAGATGCGGAGCCAGAACCTCAAGAATGCGTGCGCTTCCGGTACCCACGTCCAGCACACGCCCCAAGGGGCGTTGGCCAAGCATGTCGAGAAGCAGCCCTTCAACCTCGCGCTCGTCCACGTATAGCTTGCGCAATTCATTCCATCGCTCGGCGTTTCGGCTGAAATAGGCCTGCGCCGCTTCGGCCCGCTCGGCCTTAACCTCGGCCAGACGCAAAAAAGCCTGAACCAGGGCCGGATCGCCTTCATCCACGCGCGAAATCAGTTCATGGGCAAGACGGGCCATTGCCCCTTCGCGCGGCAACCGATGGAATACCCAGCTTCCTTCGCGATAACGCTGCAACACGCCAGCGTCGACCAACAGCCGCAAATGGCGGGAAATGCGCGGCTGGCTCTGATCCAGAATGCGGATCAGTTCACTGACTGTAAGGTCGCCGCGCGCACACAGCGCCAGAATGCGAAGCCGCGTCGGTTCGGCAACCGCGCGCAAGCCTTTCAGCAATCGTTCAGCGTCGATCTTTTCCGCAGCTTGGGACATTCAACCACCTTTTGTCGCAGGACCGAAGCACACGCCGGTGCGCTCAAAACCAATATAAAGATTTCTTTATATGTTTTACAGGGGGAACGTGCAGAAAATTCAAAAAACTTCTGCGCAGGCCAATCGGCGATTCGTTGCATAAAAAACACAACAGTTACATTTTCCGCACAATTTAGTTGGCTTCCTCGTGGTTATTTGGGGGTGCGTATGCTATCTATTGAGGGTGTGAGGAACGCATTGTGTCGCGGTGTCGTCAGTGGACTGGATTTGTTGGAGAACAAACCTGACGACGCTATATGTGGTAGAGAAGCCGTTTAGACCCCCGATGGGTTGTCACAAACCCGAAAGAAAACGAAGGGTCGGTCACGGCGATAGGAGCTCCGGAAGGTCCCCGGAACGCCTTGCAAACTGGGAAGAATGGCGCGTGAGGTTTTCCTCGACACCCCATCGCGAGTGGTCTTTATTCCGCGCACTTGGTGTGCTGATTTTGTCGCTTTTCGTGACCGCCGGGTGCGCTTCCATGCCCGATCCAACGGACGCCGAGGCGGTAGCCGAATTTGAAGAGATCAATGACCCAGGCGAACCGGCCAATCGCGCGGTTTTCGAATTCAATCGTGGTCTCGATACGGTAATCGTCAAACCCGCCGCCGGAATGTACCGGCATATTATTCCGCCGCCGGTCCGCGAAGGCATTCACAATGCGCTGAACAATCTTCGTTCGCCGGTGGTCTTTTTCAACGACATTCTGCAGGGCGAATTCGGGCGCGCGGGCACGACCCTGATGCGTTTCGTCATCAACTCCACCATCGGCGTTCTTGGGCTTGGCGATCCGGCGACCGATTTTGGCTTCGAATATCATAACGAAGACTTCGGCCAGACCCTGGCAACATGGGGCGTGGACGAAGGCCCCTATATTATGTTGCCGATCTTTGGGCCGTCGAACCCGCGCGACGCCGTCGGGTTGGTGGTTGATTTCATTTCCGATCCCCTGAACTGGTGGGCGACCAACACGGACCGCGAATTCATCACCTATTCGCGCAGCGGCACCCGCGCCGTTGATGGGCGGGCCCGCAACTACGATGTGCTCGAGGATCTGGAACGCTCGTCACTGGATTTCTATGCGGCGATCCGCAGCCTGTACCGGCAACGCCGGATCGACGAAATTTCCAACGGAAAATCAAGCGCGATCATGCCCGCGCCCGGCCTGAGCGACGAGCCGATCCTGCCGGGTCCGCGCCGTTCCCCTGACGAGATTTCGATTTCACAATGAATTTGCGCGTACTCGCACTATCCGCAGCGCTTTTCGTTGTCGCAGGGTTGTCCGTGCCTGTGGTGCGCGCCGACCCGGCCTCCGAGGCGTCGGTTTTCATCGAAACACTGGCCGAGGATACTGTCCGCGCGCTGACCGTGGGCGAGGTGCCGCGCAGCGAGAGAATTAGCCGTTTCAGGGTTCTGTTCAACGACCACTTCGCGGTCGAAGCCATGGCCAAATGGGTTTTGGGACGCCATTGGCGGCGCGCAGACGCGCCGGAGCGCGCGGAATACCTGCGCCTGTTTGTGGATTATATCGTCGCTTCGTTTGTCGACCGCTTCGCCGAATACGCGGGCGAGAAGTTGCATATCACCAAAGCCATTGCCGATGACGGAATTTCGGCCACCGTTTTTTCGGAAATACGCCTGCCGGGCGGCAGCAAGACCCCGGCGCGCGTAAATTGGCGCCTCGACGGCGTGGTCGGTGATTTCAAAATCGTCGACGTGGTGGTCGAAGGCGTCAGCATGAGCACCACCATGCGATCCGATTTCGGATCAATCATCCGCCGCGAAGGCGGAAAACTGGCAGGCCTTCTGGCCGTCCTGCGCAAGAAAACCGAAACCCTCAGAACCGCCAACTAGGTTATGGACCCATTAAATTAGGCGTTCCGTTTCCAATGTCCGCTAGCCGGTCAAATCCGGCCTACAACAGAGGGGCGTGATTTTGTCTGCTCCTGCCCCGAAGCGGACATGCTCGTTGTTGGAATTGAATGATATTTCAATCACTTTCCTATATTGCCAGAAAGCGATTGAGGCGTATTACACCTCAGAAATATCTTCAATCACAAATCCCCGATGCTCGGGGTGTTGTTGGCTCACTTTGGATCGAGCCATTTCTTCGTTCAAAGCAGCAATTTCGATGTATTGCGTTGTTCCCCAATCATCGCTGTATCTGTCATGTTGTTCTTTTCGGGCGATCGCGTCGCGTACTTCTTGATTAAAAATTGCGACCTCGTATTTTGGCATGAAGTTTTTCCCCATTCAGACTAAGAGCAGACCCATCTTTTTTTTCGCCGTATATCGTTCGGCATTCAGCTGCCGGCCAAACTTGATATTACCCTGCTACATCATTTGATAACTGACTAAAAGTAGTCAATTAAATAGAGGTTCGAACCTGAGATTTCTTCACGAATGAGTGAAAAACGTTGCACCTATATCGCTGGTGTGTATTTGCAACGCGCTGTTTGGCAAACCTCACGAGTAAGGACCGCAACGTTGCGGAAGATCACGCCACGCCAGAATGATCCTATTGGTCTGGAAGTGCTCTAACCCCGCATCAGGGGCCGGTACTTGATGCGGTGTGGTTGGTCGGCTTCGGCGCCTAGGCGGCGTTTGCGATCAGCCTCGTAGTCTTCGTAGTTGCCCTCGAACCAGACCACCTGACTGTCGCCCTCGAACGCCAGAATATGCGTGGCGATGCGGTCCAGGAACCAGCGGTCGTGGCTGATGATGACGGCGCAGCCGGCGAACTGATCGAGCCCCTGTTCCAGGGCACGCAGGGTTTCCACGTCCAGATCGTTGGTCGGTTCGTCAAGCAGCAGGACGTTGGCGCCGGATTTCAGCATCTTGGCCAGATGCACGCGGTTGCGCTCGCCGCCCGAGAGTTGGCCGACACGTTTTTGCTGGTCGGGACCGCGGAAATTGAACTGGCCCACGTAGGCGCGGCTGCTCATGCGCCGCTTGCCCAGTTCGATCTCGTCGTTTCCTTCGCTGATTTCCTCCCACACGGTTTTGGCCGCATCCAGGTTATCGCGCGATTGATCGACGTACCCCAGCTTGACGGTTTCGCCCAAGCGCAAGGTTCCCTCGTCGGGGGTCTCCTGCTCGGTAATCATGCGAAACAGCGTCGTTTTGCCGGCGCCGTTCGGACCGATGATGCCGACGATTCCGCCCGGCGGTAGTTTGAAATCGACGCCTTCCATAAGCAACTTGTCGCCAAATGCTTTGCCAACCCCCTTGGCCTCGATGACCAGATTGCCGAGACGCGGCCCTGGCGGAACGACGATTTGCGCATTTCCCGTCTGCTCGTTGCCCGCGTCGGCCAGCATGGTTTCGTAGGCCGCGATGCGGGCCTTGCCCTTGGCCTGACGGGCGCGCGCGGATGAGCGTATCCATTCCAGTTCGTGGGCAAGGGTACGCTGGCGCGCGCTTTCCTGCTTTTCCTCGACGGCGAGGCGTTTTTGCTTTTGCTCCAGCCACGAAGAATAGTTGCCCTCGTAGGGGATGCCGCGCCCGCGATCAAGTTCAAGTATCCAGCCGGTCACTTTATCGAGGAAGTAGCGATCATGGGTGATGACCATGACCGTGCCTTCGTATTCCGCCAAAAAGCGCTCCAGCCAGGCCACCGATTCGGCGTCCAGATGGTTTGTCGGTTCGTCCAGCATCAGGATGTCGGGGCGTTGCAGAAGCAGCCGGGCCAACGCCACCCGCCGTCGCTCGCCGCCGGAAATCTGGGTCACATCGGCATCGCCCGGCGGACAGCGAAGGGCGTCCATGGCGATCTCGATGGTGCGTTCCAGCTCCCACCCGCTGGCGGCGTCGATCTTTTCCTGCAATTCGCCCTGTTCTTCCAGAAGGGCGTTCATCTCGTCGTCTTCGAGCGGTTCGGCGAAACGTGCGCTGACTTCATTGAAGCGATCCATCAGCACCTTGATCCCGCCCAATCCTTCAAGGACGTTTTCTTCCACTGTCTTTGACGGGTCGAGATCGGGCTCCTGAGCGAGGTACCCCAACCGAATGCCCTCGGCGGCCCATGCCTCGCCGCCGTATTCCTCTTCCAGTCCGGCCATGATTTTCAGCAAGGTGGACTTGCCCGCACCGTTGATGCCCAAAACCCCGATTTTCGCGCCCGGAAGGAAGGACAGCGAAATTCCCTTCAAAACCTCGTGCCCACCGGGAAAGGTTTTGGTCAGTTCCTTCATTACGTAGACGTATTGATAGGCGGGCATAATCGTCTCCAAATTGCGGTCTGGCTATCGCAGCCGCTGTATAGCCGCAAAAGTGGAAAACGACAATCAACCCTTTGTTTTGGCCTTGAAAGCGGCGATCTTTTCTTTCAGTTCGGTGAATTCCTCGCACCCGAAAAAGCAGATGCGGTCCAGCGCCTTCAGGTGTTCCTCTGCCTTGCCGACGTTTCCCATTTGAAGATAGGCCTCGCCAATATATTCGTGCGCGCCCTTGTGCTTGGGATTGATGGCCAGCGCCTTGTCGTAACTGTCCAGCGCGGCGTCGATTTTTCCCACGTGGCGCAGGGAATAGCCGAGCAAATTGTAAGCGTTGGCATTTTTCGGATCGGTCGCCACAGCCTTCTGCAAAAGTGGAATGGCGCGCGCCCAGTCCTTTGCATCAGAAGCCTTGCGCCCTGCCGCATAGTCTGGATCAACCTTTGTGGTAGTGGTTCCACCGCTTGAGCCGCCGTTATCCGAACCGCTGCCTGCGGCAAAGGCGAGCGGGGCCGTCAGGACCAGCGAACCCGCCAAAATCAAAACAAACGGAAATTTCATCGCAAATCCCCTCTCTGATCATTGTCCGTGATCAGGTGGGAATGCTGTTCGGCGAACGCAATGGGGCGAACGATCAATCAGGCGTGAGCGCCGATGGCTATGGAAAGACGGCGCGCGGTGTCAGTGACGGCCTGCGCCAGTTCCGGCACCCGCGCGCTCGACACTTCGTGGACCGAACCGGACGCGCTGATTGCGTAGTTTACTTCACCGCGCGGGTTGAACACCGGGGCGGCGACACAGCGAATGCCGACGACATCTTCCTCGTCATCCACCGAAAAACCGTCGCGGCGCACCTGGGCAACGTTTTGCGCAAACGTGTCGGGGTCGGTAATGGTCTTGCCGGTCCGGGCGACAAAGGGGGTCGCCGCGATCAGGGTTTTGCGCTCGCTCGAACCCCTCCAGGCCAGAAACACCTTGCCCATGGCCGAGCTTTTCAGAGCCACGCGTTTGCCTTCCCACGAATTTATAAGGATGCTGGTTTTGGGATCGACCTTGGCCAGATAGACGCCGTCGTTGCCATCCAGACAGCCCAGATGACAGGTAATCGCCTCGCGTTCACACAAGTCGTGCAGGAGCCCCATAGCCTGATCACGGATATTGATTTTGGACACCGCGAGGTTACCCAGTTCAAAAAGTTTGAAACCCAGGGCATAGCCTTGGGTGCCGGGCAATTTTCGCACCCAGCCCAGTTCTTCCAGCGTGCGGATCAGCGAGTAGACGCTGCTTTTGGGCAGGCCGACTTTCTCGACGACGGTCGGAAAATCGGCGTTCTGAAGCGACAGGAAATCGAGGATTTCCGCGGCGCGGCCCAGGGCCGGAACTTTGTACCTGTTCTTAACCATACATTAGGCGTCGACTGTTGCTTCCCCGAATTCGGCCAGTACCGGCTCCATCAGCATGCGAAGGCGGGACCGCACGGTGCTGACCTGAAACGCGTCGGCGTGGGACAACGGCAACTTCGCCGGTCCCATTTTGAAGCCCCTGAGCTCCAGCCCCAGCTTGAAGCCGACCGGCAGCGCGACCGCGAACATCGTGCGGATCAGAACCAGCAGGCTTTCCTGCAGACGCCGGGCTTCATCCATATTGCCCGCGTGGTATTGGTCCCAGATGCCGACCATGATCTCGGGGAAAATTCCGGCCGAAGCGGTCATGCAGCCCTTGCCGTTCATGGCCAGGGACGCAAGCAGGTTTTCCTCGCGACCCGTCAGCATGTTGACGTCCGCGCCGGCGATTTTGATCTTGTCCTTGAAGTGCAGGAAATCGACCATGGAACCGCTGGAATCCTTCATGCCGACGACATTTCCGTAGCGGCTGAGGCGCTTGACGGTATCGTAGTCCAGCGGCTGGACGAACAACGGAATATTATAAAGGATCAACGGGATATCGGTCTGCTCGAGAATCGTCTCGAAGAAACGCTCCACCATGGGCGCGGCGGGCTTGTAGTAATAGGGCGGCGTGGCGACGACACCCGCGCACCCCAGATCCTCAGCGTGGTGAGCCAGCCGGATGCATTCATCGGGTGCGCTGGCGACGATGCCCGGCGTCACCGGAACCCGGCCCTTGGCCTGATCGAACACGATGTCCATGCACCGGCATTTTTCCTCGAAGGACATGTGAATGCCTTCGCCGATGGAACTCACGGGGAACAGCCCATGTAGGCCCCGTTCAATGCCGAATTCCGTAAGCCGTCGCAGTTCGCTTTCGTTGATGCGGCCGTCATCCTCGAACGGGGTCAGCATCGCCGGATATACGCCTTGGGGACGAAACATGTCGCATTTCTCCATCAAAAAAATCAGGCCCTGATACCAAGCCGATCCAGCAGCGCCGGAGCCGGAATGCCGTTGGCGTCCCAGCCGCGCACCTTGTAGTAGGTGTCGAGCAAGGGCTCCAAATCAGCCACACGCCCCTTATGCGGTCCTCCCGTAAGGGGTTCGCGCAGGAAGCGTTTGGGCAGGGTGTCCATGTCCTTGGTCAGACCTTCGCGAATGTTGAACATTCGAACCAGATTGTTGACCCGTTCGCCAGCTTCCAGAAGGTAATCGGCGGAAGCGAATTCATCAAAACCCGTGGCCGAATGGAACAACGGCGTCAGTTGCTCAAGGCTCATGGCGAAGGTGGCAAACAGGCAAAGACCGCTGCAATTGGCCAGACAGAACATATCCTGCTGGGTCTTGACGATCTCGGCCTTGAACTCGGAAGTCTGCAGGCCCATCGAGTTCATGACTTCGTCGGCAATGGGCCACGAACGCAAATGACAGCCGCCACGGTCGCTGGTGGCGTAGGCCAGCGTCATGCCCTTGCTGGCACGCGGATCGTAAGCGGGCAGCTCCATGCCCTTGACGTGAGCGGCGAAATCCTCGGACCCGGGGATGTGTTCGGCAATGACTTTAACGCCCTTGCTCCATAGTTCACCGGGGCCTTCGCATTTACCGATCAGATGCAGGGCCGCAAGAATGGCTTCGCCGTCGCCCCAGTCCAGGTTCAAACCGCCCGCATCGGCTTTTGACAGCAGGCCGCGCTGGGTGCATTCGATCAAAAAACCGATGACGTTACCGGCGGACACCGCATCCAGACCGTAGGCGTCGCACAGGTGCTCGGCCTCGATCACCACGGGGATATCGTTGTTGCCGCATTGCGCACCGAACGACCACACGGTTTCGTATTCCGGCCCTTCGGTGAAGGCGCCCTTGAGCGGGCCATCGGGAACCCGCGCGATTTTGCTGCAGCGGATGGAACACGACATACAAGCGCGGTCGCGTTCGAAGTATTTTTCCACCTCGTGTTCGTCGATGCCGTCTTTCTCGGGCGAAAAGCCGCTGAAGTTTCGCACCGGATGAACGCCCACATAATCCATTAGCGACAAAATGACATTGGTGCCGAATTGGGCGCGCGCGGCACCCGTATCCGGGTTGTTGCCAATTTCATTGAAGGATTCGCGCAGGTTGCGATCAAATTCGACCGGGTCGGCGATTGAAATCGCGCCATTTCCGCGCACGACCATTGCCTTGAGGTTTTTCGACCCCATGACTGCGCCCGCACCACCACGCCCGAAAATACGGTATTCGGAAAGGATGCCCGCGATGGGCGACAACCGCTCGCCGGCTTGACCGACGCAGGCGATCTTGTGGTCGCTTGAGAAACGCTTTTTGAGAACCTTGTGGGTTTCGATGGCGTCAACGCCCCACAAATCGTCGGCGGGCAGAAGTTCGGCCTCATTGTCGGTGACGCAAAGGATCACCGGCTCGGAGGCGCGCCCCGAAACGACAACCGCGTCGAATCCCGCATATTTCAGTTCCGGTCCCAGGGAACCGCCCGCGTTCGAATCGAGCCACAGCCCCGTGGCCGGGCTTTTGGTGCAAACTTCCATGCGTCCGCTGGTGGGCGCCATGGTTCCGGTCAGCGTGCCGGTGGCGAACACCAGCATGTTTTCCGCGCCGAGCGGATCACATCCCACCGGCAGTCTGCGCGTTAGAATGTGCGCGCCAAGGCCTTTTGCGCCCAGGTATTGCACCGCGACTTCGCGCGGCAGATCCCAGATTTCCACTTTGCCCGAGCTCAGGTCCACGTCGAGAACGCGTCCGGCGTATCCGTGCGATACCATGGCCTACATCCTCCTGATGGCCCCGGTGGGGCATTGGGCGACACACTTGAAGGCACCATCGCAGGTATCGCAGATCAAGGGCAGGGAATCGCGCGGATCGACCTGAATGCCCTTGAAGGTACAAGAGTCCACGCACTCCATGCAGCCGTTGCATTTATCCTTGTCCAAACGCAGATAGCCGTCCCAGACAAGCGCGCCGACACCACAAGCCGTGATGCAGGGTTTCTTCTTACAGCCGACACACACACCGATGGTCTTCACCTCGGGCCAGTCGTCCTCGATGCGGATGCGCGAATACGCCAGCGACTGCAACGGACTTTCATGGGCCCAAGTGCACGCCTGCATGCAAAGCAGGCAGTTGGTGCACTGCGCCCTTTTCAGCTTGAACATTTAGAGCATTTCTCCTCTATTCGGACCGCCATCTGTTTCGAACCCATGCGGTGCGAATTGCCGAACAGGGGTTCAGCGTATCAAAGGCATTTTTGCGAAGTCAACATATCGATCCGCGGTTCAGTATATCGAACCATCCGGGGTTTCGGCGCCGATGGCTGAAAATTCTATTTAACAATCACCACGCGATTACGCCCGGTTTCCTTGGCTTCGTACAACTTTTCATCAGAATCACCGATCATCGCGTCCAGGGTATGGGTGAGCGTGCAAGTCGCTCCGATACTGGCCGTGATCGAGAATTCGGTGCCGCCCGAGGTGAATTTGAGCGCCGCGATTTTCTTGCGCAAAGATTCCAGATATTTCGCCGCGTTTTTGGCATTCATCCCCGGAGCCAAAAGACAGAATTCTTCGCCGCCCATCCGCGCAATGATGTCGGTTTCCCGGGTCGATTTCAGCAATACGCCGGCAACCCCCTTCAACACCTCGTCACCAACGTCGTGACCATAGTTGTCGTTGACCGACTTGAAGAAATCCACGTCGATCATGGCCACCATGAGGTCGCTTTCCTTGCGCTTGGCAGCGGCGAAGATCGGTTGGGAAACATCAAAGAAGAACCGGCGGTTATACATTCCGGTCAGATAATCCTTGGTCGCCGCGTCGCGAAGCGCCTGAAGTTGTTCAAGGTTGTCCATGTTCTGCGAAATACGGCACAGGAACTCTTCGGGCAGGAAAGGCTTGGTAATGAAATCGTTGGCGCCGATCTTGATGAACTTCGCCGAGAGCGTATTACTGCCCATGGCGGAAATCCCGATGATCGCCATATGATCCTTGGTCCAGTCCTTGCGCAATTCACGGATCAGGTCGAACCCGTCCATCTTCGGCATGTTGAAATCGGTTACCACCAGCGAAATGGGGTCGGCGCTGCGCCGCTTGCTGGCGTTGGCCAGCGCCAGGGCTTCCTTGCCGTCGGCGGCTTCCAGCACACGGAACTGGTATCTGTTCAGATACCGGGCGGTCATCTTTCTCGCCGTTTTGGAATCGTCAACCACCATGACGGTCAGGTTGCGGTTATTCCAGATGCGGTTGACCAGCGAAAGCAGGTAGTCGACGCTGGACGGACTATCCTTGGTCACATAGTCGATGACACCCTTGGCCAGGATATCCTCGCGCATTTCCTCGCTGAATGTTCCGGTGAAAACGACCGACGGAATTTCCTCGGACCGAACATAATCGACGATTTCACCGTCCGGCGCGTCCGGCAGGGTCAAGTCCAACAGGGCCAGAAAAAAGTCTTCCTTCATTTCGGCGATAGCGGCTTTTGCGCCTGCCATGTCGGAAACGGCAACGACCGGAATGTCGAGTTCGCTCTCTACTTTTTTCTCCAGCAGGGAAGAAAAAAATTTCGAGTCCTCGACAATCAAAAGTTTGGCCATTGGTTCCCTCCAGGATTCACCGTTCTTTTGCGGCGATGGCGTTTGCCTGTTTGTTTATTCAATATTAATCGCCCATTTCCGCGTCGCGAGTCTATGCTGGATTTCCCGTATTGCTAATCATGCGAAAGAACTCGCTCACCCTCTGACAACTGATTGTATCGAGCAAACTTTTAAGGGTTCGCGTTTTCCCTTGGCTGCAATCTCGCGCATTGAGCCGAACGTGACGATATCGGAATGAGCCTGCGCCAGGGCCGTCGGCACCAGGATTTCGCCGGGCTCTGCGGCCGAACACAGCCGCGCCGCCGTATTGGCGGTGTCGCCAATGATGTCGTAGGCGCGAATGCTGGGACTTCCGATCATCCCTTCCATGAGCGGCCCCCAATTCAGACCGATACCGGCATCAAGGCCAAAGGGAGCAAGCGCCTTCTTGGTTGCCTCGCGCAGTTCATCGGCCACCCGCAAACCCAAGCCCGGTTCCGGTAAAACCAGCATCACTTCATCGGCGATCAAGCGCGAAATGATGGGATCATGGCGGGACCATACGCCCTCGGCCGCCGCGAAATAGGCGTCCAGCATCTCCACCACCGCTTCCGGTTGTTGCGGCTCCGTCCAGCGCGTGAAGCCGCGAATATCCATAAACAGCACGGCGCGTTCTTCTCGGCGGAGATCAAGGATACCTGGATCGGCCACGGCCCGGGCAACCAGGGAACTGCCCATCGACCATTCGGAGAAACTGCGAAGCTGCCCGGCGGTGCTGGCCAGCACCATGACCCGCCGCAGATGGGCGATATTGGCGAAGCCCAACAACACACCCATAAGCGGCGCGGCAAATACCACGAAAACGTGGGAAGGGTCTTGCATGAATCCCGCCACGCTCGCGTATTCGGGATTTCCGCGGGCTTCGAAAATCCAGTACATCACTGCGATGATGCCGGCCCGAAGCACATTTTCGACGACGACGATGGCGTCGCGCGAACGCGGCGTCGCCCCCGCCCGCACAGCTTGCAGAATGCCAATGGCAAGGGCAAAGACCCAATAGGCGATGTGGTGAGCGCCTTCAAAGAACCGCACACCTTCGAATATAACTTCGATCACCGTATAGACAGCAGGACCGACCAAGTTTCCGAAAAAGGCGGGTCGGCGGCCTGTGAACTCGCCCCGTCCCAGCACGTAGGCCTGAATCAGCGCCGCCGCACAAATGGCGTAGAAATCGGGATCGCCCAGATAATCCGCAGCACCCTCGTTCAAAAGCTCGAACAGGATGTTGGCGATGGGGAAGTGCGCGCTATTGGAAAACAGCTCTTGCACGACCTTACCCGAAAGCGTTCCGCCCAATCGCGCCGACAACTCCGGTCCACGATCTTCCCGCGTTTCAAACATGGGTGCCCCCGATCCTTGTCCTTTTCAATCCTTGGCCTTTTCAATCCTTGGCCTTTTCAAACGGCATAATACCAGAAACCATTGCGCGCAAAATAACCTGGGTCAAACAAAACCCCGCCCGGTTTTGCCGGGCGGGGCGTTGTTGTTTTCACCTTCGACAACTGAAGGGGTTAGGCTGCCCGCACGTTATCCAGGAACTTGTTGACCTCTGAGCGAAGCGTTTCCGCCTGTACCGACAACTCGTTCGCCGCCGACTGGATTTGGCTCGCCGCCGCGCCGGTTTCACCCGCCGCCTGATTGACGCCGCCAATGTTCGACGACACCTCGTTGGTGCCCGCCGCAGCCTGTTCGACGTTGCGTGCGATTTCCTGGGTTGCCGCGCCCTGTTCCTCGACCGCAGCAGCGATGGCCGCGGCGATCTCGTCAACTTCGGCAATCGTCTTGCCGATGGCCTCGATGGCCGTGACCGCTTCGCCCGTTGCCGACTGGATTTCCGAAATCTGGGTGCCGATCTCGTCGGTCGCCTTGGCCGTCTGATTGGCCAGGTTCTTGACTTCGGAAGCGACCACGGCAAAGCCCTTGCCCGCGTCACCGGCGCGAGCGGCCTCAATGGTGGCATTCAGCGCCAGCAGGTTGGTCTGATCGGCGATGTCGGTGATCAAAGCAACCACCTCGCCGATCTTGTTGGCGGCTTCGGCCAGACCCTGCACCTTGGCATTGGTCTGTTCGGCCTGAACCACCGCGCTGGACGTGATCTCGCTGGATTGACCGACCTGACGGCTGATCTCGGAGATGGAACTGGACAGTTCCTCGGCAGCCGAGGCCACCGTCTGCACATTGGCCGAAGCCTCGTCGGAAGCCGAAGCCACGGCCGCCGATTGCTGGGTCGTCTGCTCGGCCGTCGCCGCCATGGATTCTGAGGACGCCTGCATCTCGGTCGAGGCGGAGGAAACCTGCTGAACAATACCGCCGACAGAAGTTTCGAAATCGTCTGCCATTTTGAACATCATCTGGCGCTTTTCTTCCTCGGCGCGCTTTTCGGCTTCCACCTGCTGTTCGCGCATTCGGTCCATTTCGACCGTCTTTTCGAGGAAGATGCCCATCGTTCTGGACAAATCGCCGATTTCGTTCTTCTGGTCGGTGAACTGGACCTCGATGTCCTTATCACCTTCGGCCAGACGTTGCATGTTGCCCGCAATCGAGGACAGCGGTTTGGTGATGCCCCGGCTGATAATCAGAGATCCACCGACAATCAGGGCCAAAATAATCAAACTGACGGCGCCGACAACCATAAGCACCTGGCGGAAGATCGTGTCGACATCGTCAACGTAAATTCCCGATCCGACGATCCATTTCCAGGGCGCGAACGCTTTAACAAACGAAATCTTGGGGACCGGTTGGTCGTGTCCCGGCTTGGGCCAGGTGTACTCGACAAATCCGGAGCCTTTCTCCGTGGCGACATTGACAAACTCGTCAAACAGCTTGACGCCGTCCGGACCCACCGTCCCGTTCATATTCTTGCCGTTCAGTGCCGGCTTGATCGGGTGCATGACAATGACATTGTCGTAGGACTGAATCCAAAAATACTCATTCTCGTCGTAGCGCAGTTTCTCGATCGAAGCGATGGCCGCTTTCTGCGCTTCTTCGCGGGTCATCACGCCGGACGCCTCTTGCCCCTGATAGTGCGCGACAAGGGTCGTCACGACATCGACCACATGTTCGGTTTTTACCTTGCGGTCCTCCAGTAGGTTTTGGCTGATTTCCACAAGTGAATAGCTGCCCACGGCCAAAATGCCTATGATCGTGCCCGCGACGATCAACATCAGGCGGGATCCGATTTTTAGCTTGTCCAAAAACATCGCTCTTCCCTCATTCTTGTCTGGCGATTCCAAAATCCGGTTGCGAAAAGCACCTTTCACGATGGGCCCGAGCGGCTCTACGAATTTGCGCTTTTCACACAAGACGCATTACGACACGAAAATGTGTCCCGGGAATTTCAGGATTGATGGAATCTTGTTTCAGATTGAGTTCAGAATTGTGTCAGACTGACACACTCGGCGATCAGCCAGACTGTCGGCTAGGCGGTCTCTCCGGCGTTCTTTCGCCATTCAACCTTTTGACCAAAAACATATCCGACACCACGCTCCGTCAAAATAAAACGAGGGCTTCCGGGATCGGTTTCAATTTTCATCCGCAGCCGGGTAATTCGCGTGTCAACGGCGCGATCAAAAACCGAGTCGTCACGCAACGCGGAGAGAAGCTGTTCCCGCGTTCGCACCTGGAACGGATGACGGGCAAGTGCGACCAGAAGATCAAACTCCCGCGCCGTGAGCCCGATGTCGACATCGTCCGGGGAAAAAAGACGTCGGCGGAGTAAATCTATGCGCCAACCGCAAAAAAAACCGACCCGGTTCTCCAGGCCGCCATCCGGCGATGCCGCATCGTGGGTCGCGGAACGCCTGAGAACGGCCCGAATCCGCGCCGCCAATTCGCCGGCGCTAAACGGTTTCGAAACATAGTCATCTGCACCGATTTCGAGGCCGGCAATGCGATCCACCTCGGACCCTCGTCCCGTCAGCATGATAATGGGCACAATGGAATGGGCCCGCAGATCCTCGGCAATATCGAAACCGCTCTCACCGGGAAAATTGACGTCCAGAATAATGATGTCGACGCCATCCGCCATGACCCGTTCCCGCGCGGCCTTCCCGTCAGAAGCCACACTGACTTCAAACCCTTGGCGAGAAAGGAACCTTTGGAGAGATTCCAACAGATCAGTATCGTCATCAACGATGAGCACGTGTTCGGTCATGCTAAGTCCCGATTACCCGTTTCCCCCCGGAATAAGTCTTTCGGCGGACATTCCCTCAGATATTATGAGAACCGGAAGCAAAAGTTTAGATATATTTATGCGCAATAAATTCGCGGGGAACAGATTGTTGCGGCCCCGACACTTTCAAGTGATCCAGCGTCCCGTGTCAACTATTGGGTTTTTTCCTTTGCCGCCGACCAACGCGCAAATGGCATCGACGAGATCGCTCTTACTATAGGGTTTTGAAAGAAAGCCTGCCTTGAATTCCCGCAATTCCGTCTTGGTGAGACGACCGGCGGCATAACCCGATGTGAAAAGAATTTTGAGATCCGGCTTAACCTTAACGGCCGCGGCTGCAAGATCCCGTCCGCTGAAATGCCCCGGCATAATGACATCCGAAAACAACAAATCTGTGTCCGGGTTCTGCGTCAGCCGCCTGAGCGCCACATGTCCGTCCGCGGCCTCGACCACTCTGTGTCCTTCGCCCTGCAAAATCTTCCGGATCGAATCTCTGAGATGCTCGTCATCTTCAACCAAAAGAATTTTCAACGAAGGAGAGGATTCACCCCCGGCTACCGATCGAGCTTTTTCCGGGCTGCTCCCTCCAACCTCATCGGTCGTGGCGTTTGCCAAATCAAACGGGAAGTACATTCGGAACGTGGTTCCCTTCCCGTCCTCACTTTCGACCGTAATTTCGCCACCGGACTGTTTCACGAAACCGTAAACCATACTTAGCCCTAGACCGGTTCCATCCCCCATTTTCTTGGTCGTGAAAAATGGCTCGAATATTCGTTCCGCAACCGACGCCGGGATGCCGGAACCCGAATCCGAAATACGGACACATACGTACCCCAAACTCTCGCCGGCCCCCATCGCGGACCCTTTGGAAAACGGTTCTTCAGCCGCGACATTGATTGCCAGACTGCCCCCCGACGGCATGGCGTCCCGCGCATTCACGGAAAGGTTCAGAACACCATTTTCAAACTGATTTTGGTCCAGCACGACAAGCGGCAATCCGGGTTCGGCATTGATGCGGACGGTAATCGTTTCGCCAAGGGTCCGTTGCAGCATTTCCTTCATATCCATCACCGCGGCGGAAACATCGACCCGCGTCGACATCAATTCGCTGCGGCGCGAGAAAGCGAGCAGACGTCGGGTTAACGCGGAACCGCGATAGACAGCACGGATGATGGCATCGGTCACGGGTGCGTTGTGCGACTCCCCCTCGACATCGTCGGCGAGGATTTCGGCATTCGTCATGATGACGGCAAGAATATTGTTGAAATTGTGGGCGACGCCGCCCGTCAACTGGCCTACAGCCTCCATTTTCTGGGCCTGTAATAGCTGGGCCTCCGTTTCCCGGATTTTTGTTACGTCAGTATGGCGGCCGGTAAAGCGGGTAACCCGGCCCGTATCGTCGCGCTCGGCAAAAGCCGTCGCCTGTACCGTTATATAGTGGCCATCCTTATGGAGCAGGCGCATCTCAGTTTCGTAGCGGCTTTCCGGACTCGCGAAAAATTCCTTGAGCGCCCGCTGCACCCGCTCCTTTTCGTCGGGGTGAACGAGTTTCGGAAAGGGGTCATCGCCGGATTGGATTTCTTCGTCTTCAAAACCCAACATTTGTTTCCAGCGGGGAGAGAGGAACAATTCATCATTTTCGGCGATCCAATCCCAAATTCCGTCTTCCGTCGAACGAAGCGCAAGATCGAGCCGCCGTTCACTCTCTTTCAACGCCAACTCGGATCGTTGTCTCTCGGTAATGTCGATAAGGCTCACGGGGACGCTTCGGAAGTCATCCTCCGTTTCAGGTATCCGAAACGAAATGATGGCATTGATGTCTTTTCCGTCAAGGGTATGGAAATTCTCTTCGGAGCGGAAATTGTTCTTCTTTTCCCAGATGGCGCAAACTTCATCTATGAACAGCTCGGTCACGCTCGGCCCGAAAATTTTTTCGATTTGATTGAGAAACTCGTCTTCTGAATTTGCGCCAAACAGCTTTAGCGTCGCTTCGTTGACCTGGACCACTTTGACCGTAGCATTTATGTCCCAGACCGCGCTTTCATTGTTCTCAAGGTATCGACGAAGATCGGTGATACCGTCAAGACGCAGTTTTTCCAATGCTTCGTGGGTTTTTGACAGGTCAAGGTTCCAGATGGAAACCTCGGCATGGTCGAAAAGCCCCTTGAAGCGTTTTTCGGCTTTCCGCTGCTCCTCGCGCAAGCGGTCCATTTCGATGGTCTTCTCAATGAAAACGTCCATCATTCGGGACAAATCACCGATCTCGTTATTCTGATCGGTGAATTGAACCTCGATGTCCCTGTCGCCTTCAACCAAGCGCCGCATGTTGCCCGCGATCGAGGAAAGAGGCTTGGTGATGCCGCGGCTGATAACCGTCGACGCCCCGACGACGACGACCAGGATTGACAGCGCCACCATCCCAACCACCAATAGGACCTGCTGATAAATGGCGTTGACGTCGTCGACGTATATCCCCGATCCGATGGCCCATTTCCAGGGCGCGAAACCCTTGACGAAAGACACCTTGGGAACCGGTTTTTCGGACCCCGGCCTCGGCCAGGAGTATTCGACAAACCCGGCCCCATCCTTCTTGACGACGTCGATCATCTCGTCGAACAGTTTGACGCCGTTCGGGTCTTCGTATCCGGTCAAATCCGTATTGTTCAGCTCCGGCTGGAACGGATGGATGACCAGGATGTTGTCGTAGGTCTGGATCCAGAAGTAGTCGTTTTCTGCGTAGCGCAGTTTTTCGATTACGGTGACGGCCGCGCTCTGCGCTTCGTCACGGGTTATTGCGCCGGAAGCTTCCTGCCCGTAATAGTGCGCGATAAGACCCTCGGCAATTTGAACGACATGTTGGGTTTTGGTTTTTCTGTCTTCGAACAGGTTGGTGCGGATTTCAAAAAGGGAATACCCGCCAACGGCAACGATTCCGATAATCGTTCCGAACACAATCAGCAAAAGACGGTCAGCGATCTTCAGCCTAGCCAAAAACATGAGTTTCCTCGTTGCTGGGCGATTTTCCACCCAAATCGAAAGCGGCTGGCAAACGTGTGTCGCCTGTGCGGCAATGTCAAGTTGGCATTGCTGTGTGTGGGGGGGGTCCTTGATCCGAGAAATGTATGCCCGTGTTTCTAGGCCATGTGGCAGCCGGACACTTGGCGGCCGACATTCGATGAAGCCGAACTTCTCAGTTCAAGAAAAAAGGGTTAGACGATAGGTATAGAAAAGACGTTGAACAGCAACGTTCAGACAAGAAAATGGTGCCCAGGGGCGGATTCGAACCACCGACACGCGGATTTTCAGTCCTATTATCT
>Ga0233431_1002535_pt1 | contig 25212 bp, 23 predicted proteins | sample SI_118_April2016_FD_179867 | JGI IMG/M metagenome (GOLD analysis project Ga0233431, IMG submission 179867) | Seawater microbial communities from Saanich Inlet, British Columbia, Canada - SI_118_April2016_200_MG | ecosystem: Environmental > Aquatic > Marine > Inlet | place: Canada: British...
ACAAGATATACCGTCTGCTCGCAGACGGTATATCTCACATCTCTCGGTTAAATCGAGGTGGTTGTAAGTCTGTTCCATTGCATACCCAGCATAGCTGAGTGTTGCACTTCGTTTCGGAATCTAGCATATACAGTTTAGAAGTAGTACTAAAACCAAGCATGGGCACCTTCAAACGCTATATGGAAGGCTTCAATAGCCAACGATAGTGGGCGCTCAAATACTATCAACTAAGGATTTCCCTAGGTGAATAAATACAACTAAAATACTCTGTGATATTTAGTAAATAGCCCCGGAGTATTGACGGATATCCTTTGAGTGAGGTGTGCGCCAATAATTGCACGGCTGGCGTGTCAATACAAACCGGAAACCTACGAAAAAAGACGACGCAAGAACGCGGCAAGGGGGCGGTACAAGTGGCGCGCCCGGCAGGACTCGAACCTGCGACCCCTTGATTAGGAATCAAGTGCTCTATCCAACTGAGCTACGGGCGCGTGGGCCGTGTTATAGCACAAACATGCCGTGGCAAAACACCACGGTAAGACCTCAATCTCTGTTGGCTAAAAAATATCGTCGAACGGCACGGAATAATAAACGCTCACAGTTTCGGTGCCGGGATTGGAGTCATCGAGGCTGGCGTTCGAATAGTGGGAAACTGCCAGACCCAGCCGCGAACGATCATCGAAACGGTAGGCAAATTCAATCTGCGAGCGGAATTCCAGGGGATAACCCAAATCCAAGTCGTCGTCGCCGCCGAAATAGAAATGCGGCGCGATGCTGGGTGTCACCACAAACCGCCGACCGAAAAAGACGTCCATCAGGATGCCGGCACCGATGAACCCGTGGCCGCTGGTAGCTCCGGCGAGTGCGACGAACGGTTTGATTTGCCAGAGTTTGTAGTCCGAGCGGTATTCCAGACGGAACTCGGCACCCTCGTCCTTCTTGCGGTTAAAATCGAAATAACCGACACCGACGGAAATGAAATCAGGATCATCGGCATGGGCGGGGGCGGCCGAATAGGAGGACACGACAAGGGCCGTTGCCGCAACTGCCATTAACCAGGTTTTCGTCATCATCGTTCCTGTTCGTCCCAGTCCGCTGGGCATTTTACGGCAAAAGCGTGGAAATTCAAGGTTGTCGCGGTGGAAGTTGAAATTCGTGCTGGGCGAATTCTCTCTCATCGATAAACGTCTCCGGCCGCCAATTCGCAAACAACCGGGCGAATTCATCTGCCGGTAGCGGTCTGCTGAAATAATATCCCTAAGCGAAATCGCAGCCTCGCTCGCGCAAAAACTCCATCTGCTCGTCGGTTTCGACCCCTTCGGCCACCACTTCAAGCTTGAGGCTGCGCGCCATATTGATGATGGCCTCAACCAGTTTGGCGTCGCCCTCTTCCACGGTGGCGTCTTGAACGAACGATTTGTCGATTTTCAGGCAATCGACCGGAAAACGCCTGAGATAGCTTAGCGACGAATACCCGGTTCCGAAGTCGTCAATGGAAAGACGGACACCGAGGTTCCGAACTTTGGCCAGTGTTTCCGCGATCTCGTCGGTATCGGCCATCAGCAGATTTTCGGTGATTTCCAATTCGACGGCTTCGGGATTCGCGCCGACTTCCGCAATCGCATCGGCAACCGTGTCCAGCAAGGCGCCCCCGCGGAACTGCCTGCTCGACACGTTGATCGAAATTCGTGGCAGCGACATGCCGTCGCGCCGCCATTCGCCAACCTGCCGGCTCGCCGTATGCATAACCCAATCGCCGATCAATCCAATCAGTCCGATTTCCTCGGCCAGCGGGATAAAGACGTCTGGCCCGACCGGCCCCAGTTCGCAATTCGTCCAACGCAAAAGCGCTTCGGCGGCGACGATCTCGCCGCTGCGCAAATTGATCATGGGCTGATAGTGAATACTCAACTCGCCCTTTTCCAGCGCGTGGCGGAGCTGGTTTTCCATGCCCAGGCGAGCGTGGGCCTTCTTGTTAAGTTCGGGGGTAAAATACCAATAATTGTTGCGGCCCGATTCCTTGGCCTGGTACATGGCCGCATCGGCATTGCTCATCAAACCGGCCGGTTCCGTGCCGTCGTCCGGCGATACGGTGATGCCGATGCTCGGCGTCAAAAAAACCTCGCGACCTTCCAAATCAAACGGCGGCTCAAAGGCCTCCATGATTTTTTGGGTGACGGATTCTGTGTCGATGGAACCGTCTTGTCCCATCACGATGACGGCGAACTCGTCGCCGCCCAGGCGCGCAACCGTATCCTCGGCAGGCAGACAGTCCCTAATTCGTTCGCCCGCTTCCCTCAACGCGCGGTCCCCGACGTCGTGACCAAGCGTATCGTTAACCGCCTTGAAGCGGTCGAGATCGATAAACAACAGAGCGACCTTGTCGGAATTGCGCTTGCTGCGGGTAATCGCCTGCGAAAGGCGATCGAACGCCAGAGCACGGTTGGGAAGTTTCGTGACCTCGTCGAAGTTAGCCTGCTGGATCAGGCGTTCTTCATTTTCCTTGCGAACGGTAAGGTCCTCTTTGACCGCGATAAAGTTGGTAATGGATCCTTCCGCATTCTTGACTGGCGAAATCGAGGCATATTCCCAAAACAATTCACCGTCTTTTTTGCGGTTGAGCAGTTCACCGCGCCATTCAAGCCCGGCGGTGATGGTGCGCCACAATTCGCGGATTCGTTCCGGGGGTGTTTTCCCCGATTTGAGAATGCGGGGATTTTCCCCGATGGCTTCATTTGCCGAGTAACCCGTCACCTCGACGAATTTCTCGTTGACGTACTCGATTGTGCCGTCGGTGTCGGTAATCACCACCGAGGCCGGGCTTTGCTCCACGGCTACCGACAATTTTTGCAAATCGTCGACCATGCGCTGGCGATCCGTGATGTCGGCGACCGTCGATTGGATGGCGGGCGAACCCTTCCAGTTGACGACACGGGCCTGGGCTTCCAGCAGTACTTCCGTTCCATCAAGTTTACGGGACCGGATATGGTAACGCGGCGGGGCCGGCAATCCCGCCATCAGGTCTGTCCTGATCTTGTGAACTCGCTCGAGTTCGTCGGGATGGTACAATTGATCGAGGGACTCGATGCCGACGATTTCCTCGGGGCTGTCATAGCCGAAAATGGCGGCATAGGCCTGATTGACGAAAACGGGTTGGCCCAGGCGGTGGATGACGATCCCCATCAACGATCCTTCGATCAAATTGCGGAACCGATCCTCGCTTTCGTCGCGTTCGCGTTGCGCGACCTTCTTGCCGGTAACGTTTGCGGCAACGCCGATAAGACCCGTAACACGTCCGCGGTCGTCTTTGATGGGCGAATAAGTGCAGTCGAACATCTGGCCGCCGATGTCGACCACGGCCCGCGCGATATTCCCTTCCAATGTCTGGCGAATGCAGTGCAGGGCGTCCGGATTATCCTTGTACAATTCGAAAACCGACTGACCAACGACTTCACCCGGTTTCAGACCCAGCGATTTGAGGCCCTTGCCTTCCGATAAGGTGAATATACCGTCGGTATCGAGCGCAAACATAACAATGGGAATATGAGAAACGACCGTGCGCAGACGGCGCTCGGAATCCTGCAGCGCCGACGCCGCGCGTTGCTCGTCGGTGACGTCGCGCGCCGTTCCCAACACGCTGGAAAATGCACCGGTATCGGGGTCAAACACGGGCAACCCGCTGACCTTGAAGGTTCTCGTTGCGCCCAGGAGGTCTTTGGATACGAATGAAACGTCGCGAAACGGCGTCATCAGGTCGATGTCCACCGGGGTGCCGTCTTCAGAGACGAAATCGCCGATATCGGAAAGTTTGCGGCCGACCAGTTCAAGGGGATGGAACCCGAGAATTTCAAAGACCCGGAAGGAAACGTATTTCAGGCGGAAATTTTCGTTCGCCTCCCAAACCCAGTCGGAAACCAAACGCGTAATATCGTTCAGCCGTCGCGTCAAATCGGAGTTGGCCATATCCGGGGTGGAAATGCCACCGTCGGATTCCAGCCTCGTCGACTTTCCGCCGTCTTTGTCCGCCGGTCCGTCAGCCATTGGTTTAGAATGAAACCTCCAGCTCGCGAATCGCCGTCAGGTATTCGGTGTCGCGCTGCCATAGACGCAGAACTTTATAAGCCGCTTCCTGCGACATCTGGTCATAAAGCCCCAACGAGCGTCGAAGGTCGCGTTGCAGGGTCTTTCGCAGATTGGGCCGCGCCTTGCGAGAGAGCGAGAATATCGACGAGAAGATCATCTTGTCCAAGCCGATCGACTTGCACGCAATCGCCAGGCCTTCTCCGCCCGGCTCGAACAGCATCCGCATGACCAATTTTTCGGCCAGTTTGGTCATTCCCGCGAAAACCGAAATGAACATCGCGACCTCGCCCTGCTCAAGGATGGAAAGCAGCAATTCCGGCGTGGCCTCCTTGTTCTTCAGAAGCGAATCCGTTAACTCGGTTCGTTTTTCCGGGGTGCGGCCCTCACTCTCCATGTTTTCGATTTCTTCGAACACCGCCTTTTCCAGAAGATCGTCGACGGTGACCTGATCCAGATCGAACTGTTTGACGATGGTCTGGCGCAACGCCGCGGATACCCACAGGAACATGCGTTTGGCAAGATCTCCTCCCAATTCGCGGCGGCGCAGGATGGGTTCCTGGAAGGTGTTGACGCGCCGCGATTGTTCGACCAGCGTTTCCATGGTGATGCGGGATATCTTGGCGTTCTTGTTTTCCAGAAGGGTGCGCACGACAGCGCCATCGCCATGCTCCACCAAGGCATCGGAAACAAGTTTGCTGACATCCTGGCGGATGGCGATGGCGAGTTGATGTTCGAGCGTCCGGTTGCGAACGACCTCGACCAAATCGCTGTCCTTGATGACGGCGGTTTTGACGAGGACCGGATAGGCGACCTCAATTTCGTCATTGGCCAGCAGATTGATCAGTCCGCCCGGCGCGTCGCTATACCCGGCGACATGGGCGCTGACGCGCTTGCGGACCGACATTTCCACGTCGCGAATGATGGAATGCAGGATGTCGAACATGAGAGATCGTTCGCGGGTCGTCAAAACGCGTGATTCGCCGGAAAAAAGATCCGAAACCGTTTCCGCCAACGCGCTACGCCCCTCGACTGATTTCTGCCGGGCCAGCCTGTAAAGTTCGTCGATATCAACTGTGTTCATTAGGGCAATTCCGATGGCCGGGTTTTACCCAGCCAATTAAATTTGGGCTGTCGGGAGTATATTTAGTCCCGGGATCGGAGGGAAGACATGGAATTAATTGAATTTTCCAGCCGTGACGGCAGTTCGGTATTCCGGGGATTTCAGTAATCATCGAAGTCGCGGCGGCGTTGTTCCAGCAGGCGTTCGCCGATGTCGCACGGCGGCGGCGTTCGGTCGACGCCAATCAGGCGCAGCAGCGGATTGGGCGCGTCGGGCGAACCGGCCGGAAAAAAGTTGGTCCGGCGAATGGCGACGGGCGGTCTCAAACGAAGCGGCGGGCCGATGACAAGGGTGTTGCCTGGCGGTGTGGTTCCCGCGATTTCGAATATCAACTTCCTTTTGATGGCCCGGGCAAAAGCCTCGAACCCCTTGGCCACGACCAGAAATGCCCCGGTTCCGCCAATGACGCAGTGGCGATAATAAAGGTCTAGATTGGCAACCTGCTTGTGGCCGTAGGGGTTTATCCGGTCGTTCACGATGGGCAGACCGTTGACCGTGACCCGTGCCGCCATCGCCGCGTCTCGCGCCATTGTTACCGGCATCCCGTCGTTGTTGGCGCCATCGCCTGAAATGTCGATAACCCGCCGTGTGCCGACAAATCCGTTGTCCTCGAAACGTGGCAAGGTGAATCCGATGACGCCGCTGATCGATGTCCACAGGCCTGTGGTGAGAGGCTCCTCGGCGATGCGCGCGGCGAATCGGTTTGCGCTGTCGGCGCCGTCAATGCGTTGCCAATCGGAAACCACGAACGAATGGTGGCCGCCTGCCCATTCGATGTAGGAAACCGCGATTGCGCCACGAAAGCCGCTGGTGATCGCGCGTACCACTTCGGTGTCTCTCAGGGCTGCCACATAGCCGTCGCGTTGCAGGCGCGCTTCGTCGGGATCGACGCTTCCCGAAACATCAACGGCCAGAACCAGTTCAAGGTCGACCTTTTCCTCGGCGCGCAATTCGGGCGTCGGGAGGAACGGGGCGATCAAGCCCAAAAGCACCAAAACAAAGCGTCGGAAAAATGCCACTCCGCGCTCCTCTTCCGGCGGAAACGGGTTTTGCTTTGTCACAGATGGTGGGTTTGAAACGTGTTTTTAAGAGGCGAAGGCGGGGGGGGGGGCGCTGGCAGCGCCTGGGTCAAACAGTGTCCCAGGTTCGATTGTACTTTTTCAGGAAATTGCGAAGGTCGCGCTCGTAGCCCTGGCAGCGACGATATTGCGAAACCGACATTAACGTGTGGATGGCCAAAATCGGCACAACAACGATAAAACCGATGGAGACTGCCGTTACGACCATCGACGAGGCGGTGGAGGTGGCGAAGGCGGCACTCACGACCAACAGAACCGGCCAAAGGGCAAGCCCGATCAGAACGGCGACCGCCAGTACCTTCGCTGATGAGAAGGCGCTTTTGCGCGAATTCACCATTCGTTTGCGAATGTACTTCTTTTCGTCGCGGGCAAGGATGAGTCGCAGGTTTTCATCCTTGACCGGCTGCTCATAGCCTGACTTTCGCATAAACTGGTACCCCTCGTTCCCCGGCAATCATACTACCGCAGCCGTTCGCGCGGATCAGTGACAGGCATCACAGGGGTGGTAAAAAATTCTTATATATATACTATATGTAGGGTTATTTTGGGGTTTTCTAGTAAATGACCTTTGAAAGGTACAGGCCGCCCGCAGGCGCGGTGGGCCCCGCCGCCGAGCGATCGTGGGCGACAAGGGCGCGGCGGACATCGTCCGTCGACCATTTGTCTTCGCCGACGAGTTTCAGGGTGCCGACGATATTGCGGACCATGTGATGAAGAAATGAGCGTGCCCTGGCGTACACCCGTATTTCGTCGCCGTCGCGCAATACTTCCAGATCATCGAGAGTCTTGATGGGGGATTTGGCCTGGCACATGGCGGCCCGGAAGGACGTGAAATCGTGGCGGCCTATCAACACGGAAGCCGCATGATGCATGGCGGGGGCGTCAAGTGGCGTTGGCACCCACCACACCCGACCGCGATCGACCGTCGGCGGCGCGCGCCGATTGACGATGCGATAAACATATTGGCGTTCCAGCGCGGAAAAGCGGGAATGGAAATCGTCTGGCGCGGCGTGCGCCGACAAAACCGCAATAGGGGCCGGTTTCAGATGGTGATTCAGGGCGTCGCGGATGACATCGGGTTCGGTTTCTTTGGCCAGATCGAAGTGGGCCACCTGTTCCAGCGCATGTACGCCCGCATCCGTTCGGCCCGATGCGAAAACAGTGACCGTCTCGCCGCAGAAGTCGTTAATTGCCATTTCCACGCACTGCTGGATCCCGACGCCGTTGTCCTGGCGTTGCCAACCGACATAATCGGTTCCATCGTACTCGATGATCAGTTTGTAGCGCGGCATGGGGGATTATCCGTCAGATGTTCTTTTAATCCAAGATGCTTCCCGCAAGAATCGAATATCCCCGAAGAAACGCCTGGGCATCAGCCGGAGCCTTGCCTTCGCGTTGAACCCTCGTTAGCCGTAACGCGCCCTCGCCGCAGGCCACACGAAGGTTTTCGTCCATGACCGTGCCGGGTTCGGCAGCCGCGTCGCCATCGCAAACCTCGGCGGCGAGAACCTTGATGCGAACACCTTCGTATTCGAACCAAATTCCCGGCCACGGATGAAACGCGCGCAACCGGCGTTCCAATTGGGAGGCCGGAAGGCTCCAGTCGATACGGCTTTCGGCACGCTCGATCTTGGCTGCGTAGGTCGAGCCGTCGTCGGGCTGCGGAACGGGGGAAATCGTGCCCTTGGCAAGACCGCGCAAGGCTTCGATAGTCAGGCGCGCGCCCATCCCGGCCAAGTCGTCGTGCAGGGCTCCGGCGGTGGTGGTGGCGGTAATCGGCAGACTGCCGGTCAACAGAATCGGACCCGTATCCAACCCTTCGTCGACCTGCATAATGGTAATTCCGGTTTGCGTATCTCCGGCCATGATCGCCCGTTGGATGGGCGCCGCCCCGCGCCAGCGCGGCAACAAGGACGCGTGGACGTTAATGCAGCCCAGACGCGGCGCGTCGAGGACCGCTTTCGGTAAGATCAATCCGTAGGCCGCCGTTACCGCCACGTCCGCGTTCAGCGCCGCAAAGGCAGCTTGTTCGTCGTCGCTTTTCTTGAGGCTTTTTGGGGTGCGAACGGGAATTGAGTGCTGGTTCGCATAGGCGTGTACGGCGCACGGTTGTTCCTTCTGCCCGCGTCCTGCGGGCCGCGGCGGTTGCGCGTAGACGCAAACAATTTCATGCCCGGCGTCAATCAGCGCGGCCAGAAGCGGTACCGAAAAATCGGGGCTGCCCATAAAGATCAAACGCATTCGATCCATTCCGAAATTAATCAATCAACGAAAGATAACGATGTTGGGTGGTAAGGCAACGGCTCATGCGCCATTCCACCGGGCGGCGATCAACGCTTAGTGCCAGACGGTCGATCTGCTGCAAAGGCAGGCCCGGTTCAATGCCCAGATGTTCCGCGTCCGTCGCGTCGGCGGCGACGGCGCTCAAGTATTCTTCGGCCTGATAGATGATGACGCCGTATTTTTCCTCGTATAGCTCGTAAAGGTTGTTGGGAAGGTCTTCCACGGGTACCTTGGCCAAGCCGCTGAACCGTTTTGCCGATACTGCGATGGTTTCGACGATCACCGGTATGGCGGACATTTCCCGCACGCGTTCGATGCAGATCACATTGCTACCGGGTTTCAGGCCAAGCCGCTTTTCTTCGTCGGAAGTGGCGAGCCGCTTGACGCGCGACAAGACCCGGCTGGTCGGAAGCTGGCGCGAGCCGTCGTCGCCGACCAGATGAAAAAAGTGAAAAAGCGCGCGATCCGGGTTGTGGGTGGCGACGAATGTGCCCCGCCCCTGCTGGCGGACAAGAAGGTTCTGCGCGGCCAACTCGTCAAGGGTTTTGCGCACGGTTCCCTGGCTGACGCCATAGCGCGCGGCCAGCTCGAACTCGCTGGGCAATTTGTCGCCGGGGCGCCAATCTCCGTTCACCATTTGCTGGATAAACGAATCCTTGACCTGTTTGTACAGCGGACGGAATCCGATGCCATCGGAAAGGTCGGGCAATTTGGCGTCCCGACTTTTCCCCGTCTTTTTTGCCGTTTCCACCATATCTACGCCACTTGTTGCAAAGTCTTATATAAGACACATGATTTTCGATTGACAGCCGCGCGTCAACCCCAATAGTTTTGATCCTGCATTTAGCCGCAAAACACAGCCAAGGGAGGATACCGTGGCAGCTCCAGATTTTCTGGTTCATGACTCAGCCGACACCGTCGGCGTGGTCGTCGTTGAAACCGTCGAAGCCGGCAATGAATTGACCGGCTGGGTAATGGACAAAGACGAAACCATCACCATTAAAGCGATCGATCCCATTCCGTTGGGGCACAAGATTGCCGTCAGCGACATCAAGAACGGTGACACGATCATCAAATACGACGCCGACATTGGCAAAGCCGTTGCCGACGTCGCCAAGGGTGGGCACGTCCACGTGCAAAACACCAAGACGAAGAGGTGGTAATTATGAGCAAACCAACGTTTTGGGGTTATCGCCGCGAGAACGGCCGGGTCGGCATCCGTAATCATGTCGCTATCCTGCCGCTCGACGATCTGTCCAACGCCGCCTGCGAGGCGGTCGCCAACAACATCAAGGGTACGCTGGCGTTGCCGCACCATTACGGTCGGCTGCAGTTCGGCGAAGACTTGGAACTTCATTTCCGCACCATGATCGGCACCGGCTGCAATCCGAACGTCGCCGCCGTCGTCGTTATTGGTATCGAGCCCAAGTGGACCGCGCGCATCGTTGATGGCATTGCCGCCACCGGCAAGCCGGTTATCGGTTTCGCCATCGAGCAGAACGGCGACATCGCGACCATCGCAGCTGCTTCGTGGAAAGCCAAGGAATACGTGCAGTGGGCCAGTGAACTTCGCCGCGAAGAATGCGGGATCGAAGAGCTTTGGGTCTCGGTCAAGTGCGGTGAATCCGACACCACGTCGGGCCTCGCTTCCAACCCGACCGTCGGCAACATGATTGACAAGTTCGACGCCTGGGGTGCCACCACGTGCTTCGGCGAAACTTCCGAAATCACGGGTGCCGAGCATGTTTGCGCCACCCGCGCTGCGAATCCGGAAACCGCCGAAAAGTTCACGAAAACGTGGAACGCCTACAACGACTTCATCATGGCTGAAAAAACCGACGATCTGTCGGAATCGCAGCCGACCGCCGGTAACATCCTGGGTGGCCTGACGACCATCGAGGAAAAAGCCTTCGGCAACCTTCAGAAGATCGGCAAGAACGCCAAGTACATCGACGTTCTGGAACCGGCCGAAGCCCCGTCCAAGGGTGCGGGTCTGTACTTCATGGATTCGTCCTCGGCCGCAGCCGAGTGCGTGACCCTGCAGTGCGCCGCCGGCTTTGTCGTGCATCTGTTCCCCACCGGACAGGGCAACATCATCGGCAATCCCGTCGAACCGGTTATTAAACTGACCGCCAATCCGCGTACCGTGCGCACCATGAGCGAACACGTCGACGTCGACGTTTCGGGCATTCTGCGTCGCGAGATGAACCTGGATCAGGCGGGTGACAAACTGATCGACATGGCGATCCGGACGGCCAATGGCCGCTTCACCGCCGCCGAGGCGTTGGGCCATCGCGAATTCGTGATGACCAAACTTTATCGCAGCGCCTAATCAACGAAACGGGCCGCCACCCAAAAAAGGGGGCGGCCCGAATTGTTTTAAGGTAACGTCTCTGAATTGAGGGCCGCTAAATGAGCCCCCGACAGAGACAAAGGTTTTTCACTGAGGAGGAAATGATGAAATCTTTCGGCAAGATCGTTCTTACGTCCGCCGCGGCAGTGGTCGCGGCAACCTTCGGGCTTACCGCCATTGCACAGGCTGAATTCCCCGAAAAACCCGTCAACTACATCATCCCGTTCGGTCCGGGTGGTGAATCCGATATTACGGCCCGTTTCCAGGAGCCGTTCTTCAAAAAACTGTTCGGCCAAAACCTTGTGATTTCCTACAAGCCGGGCGGCGGCGGAGCCGTTTCCTGGGCGCAGCTCAACAAGATGAAGGGTGACGGCTATACGATCATGGGCACCAACCTGCCCCATATCGTCGTCAAGCCTTTGCAGAAAGACGTTGGTTTCAAGACCAAGGACATCACCAACGTTTATATGTTCCATTACACGCCTGACGCCGTTGTCGTCACCGACGACAGCCCGTTCAAGACGCTCAAGGACATGATCGCCTACGCCAAGGCCAATCCCGGCAAGCTGACGTTCTCGGGTTCCGGCAAGGGCACCGCCAACCATCTGGCGCAGGTTCGTTTTGACGACATGGCCGGTGTCAAGACCACCTACGTTGCGTTCAAGGGCACCGGCGCTTCGGTGACCGCGCTTCTCGGCAAGCAGGTCAAGGGCCAGTGGGGCTATTCGACGGTTCCGGCCAAATACCAGGGCACGCGCATGTTGGCCGTCGCCATGGAAAAACGCCATCCGAAGTTCCCCGACGTTCCGACGTTCAAGGAGCTAGGCTTTGATCTGGTCAGCGGCGCCTATCGCGGCATCGCGGTTCCGAAATCCGCTTCCGAGGAGACCCGCAAAACGTTGGCCAAGGCGATCGACGCCATCAACCAGGATCCGGACTTCCGCAAGAAAATGACGGAAAACGGTTTCGCCCTAGTTGACGCGCCTTATGGTCCGAAACTGGACGCTTTCATGGCGAAAGCCACGAAGGAAGCCACGGCCGCCGCCAAAGTCGCGGGCGTGATCAAGTAGAACCTGAGGGAACCGGTACGCACCATAAAAGCGGAATAATAACAAATGCCCGGAATTGACTTTCTATTTGCGGCGATAACCCCGTTTCATATCGCTATCGCTTTGGGCGGGGTTATCGCCGGTACTGTGATCGGGTCTTTACCCGGGCTCACCGCGACAATGGCAATTGCCGTACTGGTTCCCCTTACTTTCTCCATGGAACCGGCCAGTGCGCTCATTCTCATGGGCGCCATCTATACCGGAGCCATCTACGGCGGTGCTTATTCCGCCATCCTGTTGAACACCCCTGGTACGCCGTCGGCTATTGCGACGACCTTCGACGGCTTCCCCATGGCCAAACGCGGGGACGGCGACCTGGCCGTAACCCTGGCCTGCATCGCCTCCGTCGTCGGCGGGATGGTCGGTGCGGCTTTCTTGCTGGGCCTTGCCCCGCCATTGGCCGCTGTTGCGCTGGCCTTCGGTCCCGTCGAATATTTCTGGCTGGCCATGTTCGGATTGACCCTGATCGCGGCGCTTTCCGAGGGCAGTTTGATGAAGGGCCTGATCGGCGGCAGCTTCGGCCTGTTGCTTTCGTGCATCGGGGTTGCCGAAGTCAGCGCCGACATCCGCTTCACCTTCGGCAGTCAAACCTTGCTGGGTGGTATCGAACTCGTATCGGCTTTGATCGGCCTTTATTGCATTCCGGTTTTGATGGATCTGGTGGCCACGCCAGCGCGCCATCTGGAAGTGGGCGAATCGCGTGGCATCCGGTTTATGGAAGCCCTGAAAATTTCGTGGCGGACTAAATTCAATTTAGTGCGCAGCGCCGTCATCGGCACCCTGGTCGGCATCCTTCCGGGCGCCGGCGGCTCGATTGCCGGACTGGTCGCCTATTCCGAAGCCCGGCGCTCTTCCAAGCGGTCCGAGCATTTCGGCACCGGCGAGCCTGAGGGCATTCAAGCCACCGAATCGGCCAATAACGCGACCGTCGGCGGCGGTTTTATTCCGACCCTGGTATTGGGCATTCCGGGCACGCCGCCCGATGCCGTGGTTCTGGGCGCGCTTTTGGTTCAGGGCGTTCGCACGGGTCCGCAGCTGTTTACCAGCGGCGAAGGCTCCATCGTTTATACCTTTATTTACGGCCTGTTTCTGGCGACGCTTTTGATGCTTCCCACCGGGCTGTTGATTGGCCGCTACGCCTACAAGACCATCGTTTCGGTGCCCAAGTCGATGCTGGTGCCGACGGTGGCGTTCATGACCATCATCGGGTCCTACTCCATCCGCAACAGCGTTTCCGACGTGATCATCATGATTTTGCTGGGTGTCATGGGCTGGATTTTGGGCCGTTTCGGCTTTACGCCTTCGCCCATCGTGCTGGGCTTAATCTTAAGCCGCATCGCCGAACAGGGTTTCGTGCAGGCGTGGACCATCGGGGCCGCCACCGACGAGTTGGGCGTGATGTTCTTCGGCCGGCCCATTTCGCTGGGTATCATCGCCTTCATCCTGCTTTCGCTTTTCTACCCGCTTGTCGCCAAGCGCATCAAATTAGGGAGAAACGGTAACAATGGGTAACGACGGAAACCGTGATCTGGGCGGCATGGTCGTTGCCGCGATTTTCGTTCTGGTGGGCGCTATAGCGATTTGGGATACGACCAGTATGGTCGATTCGGACAGTTACGTCTTTCCGCGAACCGTGGCCATCTTTTTGATCGGGTTTTCGCTGTTCTATATCGTGTGGAACTTCATCAAAGCCCCCGAAGGCGGAAAAACTGCGGCCCAACGTGGTTCCACGTTCCGCCGTATCGGGCTTGTCGTTTCCATGCTGGGTTCCGCCTTCATGATGCCCTACACCGGGTTCGTCATTGCCGGGATTTTTGCCTTCGCCACGATCATGGTGTTTGCCATGTACGAGCAATGGACACGCCAGCGCCTGATCCTGTACCCGATCATCTGTCTGGCCGTGGTCAGCGGGTTCTACCTGCTGTTCGCCAAGGCCCTTCTGGTGCCGTTGCCCGAAGCGCCTTTCTTGTAGACGATCAGTCGATAAAGTTGCCGGCTGCGTCGAAGGCCATTTCCTGCGGCTCGCCCAAAACCGTGAACCTGTCGTCGCCCTCGATCTCGGCCAGATAGGGTTCGGACATCCAGATTTTCTGCAGTTTCTTGGTGTTGCGGATGCGCACGATGCGGGCCGTTTCGGGATTGACGCCGAAGCACGCGAACAGGCCCACATCCAGCGACTGCCGGTCGGAATTGACGACCACCGGAATGCGCGCCCCTTCCAGATTTCGCGCCGTAATGCCGTTGGTGTACATGGCGCCGAGGTTTAGCTTGTTGAAAAGGTTCAGCGTAATCAGATCGGCGACTCCAATCCCGGCGGCGTTGCCGTGGGATTCGGCGACCACGTCGCGCACGACGATGCGCTCGATGGGCGGGGCGATGAAACCGGGCAGGCCCGATGACGCGCGGCCCGTAACGGTCGGGTCCATGCCCTGACCACTGATGTTCTTGCCCACTTCGTCGACGATCAAAAAGTCAATGGACGACATCAGGAACTTGCCCATGACCGCCTTGGACTGAACCAGCAGTTCCTTTTCGCGCGCCACCATCTTTTCGCCGGGCATGGCCTCGATAACGGCCAGCCCGCCATAGGCGTTTTCAACCAGTCCCATGGCGAAAACGACCGGCAATTTTTTCAGTTGTTCCGTGGCTGCCTTGGGAACGATATCGGCGAAACGCGCGAAGCCCAACGAGTGGAACATCGCTGCCCCTTTGTGCTTGCCCAGACCGATGACCATCATCTTGCACAGGCCGCTCTCGTAGTCGCCCTTGTAGTTGGAGTGGGCCTTGATTTTATTGATAATCACGATGCCGTCGGCTTCATGGGCGTGCTTGTCGCAATACAAGGGCACCCCCTCGACCGAGGTGGTTTCAACGACCTCCATGGACGAGCGGATCGGCACACCCATGCTTTCCTCGGTGATGCCGTAGCCGTCCAGCACTTCCAATTGCCCCTCGGCGGTGGCCCCGCCGTGGCTGCCCATGGCCGGAATGAGAAAAGGCTCGGCACCCCATTCGATCAGTTGGCCGATGACGCCTTGCAGGATTTCAACAATGTGGGGAATGCCCCGGCTTCCCGCAGTTATGGCGATGCGTTTTCCAGCCACATCCGACTGGGGCAAGGCCGCCAGGGTTTCGCGGACCGCGGCGCTCGCATCAACAATGGCATCATCGGGAAAGCGCTGCTCGACCGGAACCATGCGCGGAAGCCGGTAATCTTCGCTTCCCTGAAAGGCGATATCGATATGGTCGAGTTTCACGTCCGTTCTCCCGTTTTCATCCACTAGGCGGCGCCGTTCAAGCGCTTGTCCTTGGCCAGTTTGCGCAAGATCATTTTTCGTTTCAGCATTGAAATGTGATCAACGAACAAGACGCCTTCCAGATGATCCATCTCATGCTGGATGCAGGTCCCCAGAAGGCCGTCAGCCTCGATCTCGCGGGTTTCGTTGTCGCGGTCCAGATAACGTACGCGAACGCTCACCGGGCGCCTCACCTCGGCGAAATGTTCGGGCAGGGACAGGCAGCCTTCCTCATGTGGTTCAATGTCGTCCGACGCCCAGACGATTTCGGGGTTGGCCATGCACAGCGGGTCTTTCGAGCGGCCCTCGCCGTCGTTGTCTTCTTCCCCTCGGGGTGCGGCTACGACAATGACGCGCTTGGTCACGCCGACCTGCGGCGCTGCCAGCCCGATGCCATCGGCGGACTTCATGGTTTCGAGCAGATCGTCCATCAGACGGCGGATTTCCCCGTCGACGGCATCGACGGGTTCGCTCGTCGCCTTGAGGCGCGCGTCGGGGGCGATCAGAATGGGCAGAACAGACATATGAAGACAGCGCTACGCGGTTGAAATTGCACCGTCGAGATATTGCCTGATCGCCCCGCCGTCAAGGCAAAGATTGCCCGTTAGCGGGGTCGTGACACCCGTACCCGGTAAGTCAGTGCGCTTTTCCCACCTGCCGGAACGTCAATCGCCCAAACGGCGGCGGCTCCGCTGAATTCTTTGTGTGGAATGCTTTCCGACAGAATTTTCGTACTTCCATTAAATTTTTCGACCAGACGGACGGTGACGGGTTTGCCCTTGGCATTGGTCAGTTCAATCTTGAAGGCGGCTTCGAAGGTCCGTTTGGGCAGGTCCGCCGTGGTGAACGCCGTTTGCTCAAAGGTAATGCCGATGTCGACGGCCTTGCCCAATTCCAGCGACATCTTTTCATCCGCTGCAACGTGGCCGATGCCTTGTTCGCCGGCAAACTGGATTTTTCCGCCGCTATCGCGTTCATAAACACGCACCAGTCCGGCGGGCAGCGAAGCACCGAGGCCGTTTGACTTGGAATTGTCGATTTTCAGAAAAACGTTCGGACGGAAGATCACCGGCTTGGCCGGTTTGATCTGCGGACCCCGTTCGGAAATCCAGCGATCATGGGAATAGGCGCGGCTAACCGATACGCCCGCCGCCGACAGCAAGGCGACCTGCTTGGTCTGCCGGTTTTTCAGGGTGACGGCGCGGGGCAGCGAATACAGGTGCAAATCGCCGATGGCTTCCTGGGCCATGGGCGCGGCTGCCGCTTCAGCCATCATGGCGCGCCCCTTGAAGGCCAGTTGCCGGGTCTCGCGTTCGCGCTTTACGTCGCCGGAAACCAACTGCACGTGAGCGTTGGTGAACGCCGTGCCGGTGTTATTGGAAAGCGACGCCCAGGCGCTGAGATCAAGGGTCTTGCCGCTTGCATCGATTTCGGCGGCGTATTCGGCCCGCCAGCCCAGCCCTTCGGTCAGATAGCTCAGTTCGATGTCGCGGGTTTGCGCCTTATTGCTGTCCACTTCCAGCAACAAGGTGGGCTGTGCGCGCAGGCCCTGGGGTATGGAATCGAAAACCAGACGGCCCGGAACGCCGGTTTCGATGCGATTGCCTATACGCAGCACCACACCTTGTTCGGTGGCTAGAACGTGCGCCGTTTCGATTTGGTCCTCGCCGGTGGTCGGATGGGTGCGAATGACGCGCACCGTCTTGCCGACCGAGCGTCGCAAAAGGTTTTTGGGCGAAATCAGGTCAAACTCGAAATTCTGCTCAAGCACGCGAAAACCCGACCCGGCCCGCACCAGCGCGCTCGATGGCGTCATCTTGGCGCTGACACCTTCGAAGGCCAGCGTATTGGCGCCGCTGGACAGCGCAACCGTTCGCCGGTCCTTGATCAACCCAAAACCGTCGGAATATAGGGTCAAGGCGACACCGGTTCGCTGTTCCGGCGTTATGGCCGTTTCGGCGTTTGCAGCGCCCGTTATCAGGACGGCGAAAACGATAGCAGGTGTGATGAAGCGCATAGTTCTCTCCGTCCGTTTTCGGGTAAGGGTTTCCAAAGTGCAAGTTTGCGTTTCCCCGCAACCTTGTGCAAGGTGCTGTCCGGGAGGTCAATCGAGCATATGGAAAATCTTGACGTTTTTATGGCACAGATCGGTCCAATGGCGCCGGTCGGTATCGGCGTTGTCGTTTTTCTTGTCTTTATCCTGTGGCTAAGAGCGGAACGGCGGCGCGCCAAAGCGGCGTCGCGCATTTCCGATTTGAGCGAGATCGCCGAAAAGCTGATGGCCACCCAAAACGAGCTGGGGGGCCGCCTGCAGCAGACGCAGACCGGCCTTAACGAACGCCTTGACGGGCTGAACAAACGCTTAGGGGACAGCTTCGCCGAACAGACCGAAAAAACCGGCGAGACCTTGAAAGACCTCCATTCCCGGCTTGCGGTCATTGACCGCGCCCAGCAGAAAATCACCGATCTTTCGCAACAGGTGGTCGGCCTGCAGGATATTCTTTCCAATAAGCAGGCGCGCGGAGCGTTCGGCGAAATCCAGCTTCAGGATATCGTGGTCGGCGCGTTGCCGCCTTCGGCCTATGACTTTCAGGTCACGCTGGGCAATGGATCGCGGGTCGATTGCCTGCTGAAACTGCCCAACCCGCCGGGGTCGATCGCGCTGGACGCCAAGTTCCCGCTGGAAAGCTATCGGGCGTTACGCAATGCCGCTGATGATGCGGAAAAGGTGCAGGCCAGCCGCGCGTTCAGCGCCGACGTCATCCGGCACGTGAAAGCCATTTCCGAAAAGTACGTCATTCCCGGCGAAACCGCCGAATCGGCCCTGATGTTTTTGCCCAGCGAGGCCGTTTACGCCGAACTTCATGCCAATTTCGGCAACGTCATCGAAGAATCCTATCGCCGCCGGGTGTGGATCGTGTCGCCAACCACGCTAATGGCCACCCTCAATACGGTGCGCGCCGTTCTCAAGGATGCGCGCATGCGCGAGCAGGCGGGCGTTATCCAGACCGAGGTCCTGACCCTGCTGGACGATGTCGAACGGCTCGACAAGCGGGTCGGACGGCTGAACCAGCATTTCGACCAGACGGCGGAAGACATTCGCCAGATCCGCATCTCGACGGACAAGGTGATCAAGCGCGCCGAGCGAATCGACGAAATCCAGCTTGGCGAGGAAACCCCGGCAGCAGATCTGGCGGCTGGCGATCTGCCACCGCCCGCGCAATCGCTGGAAAACAACTAGAGCCTGTCTTTCCTATTCGGAATCACTGAGATCGCTTTTGCGGGTCTCCCGATAGGAGAGGGCGCGCCGGTGATGCGGCGCATCATCAAGCGTTTCGACGACGCGGGAGACCCGCAAAAGCGGCCTCAGGCGCCGTATCCGGCCCGCTGATCTGCGTCAGGAAACGCTTGCGATGCGCCGGCATCGCAGCCCGTTCCCTTTCTTGTCAGCAGACCGGATACGGCGTCTCAGCGGTTCCGAATAGGGAAGACAGGCTCTAGCGCAAATGGTATTCAGGAAAGCCGTTTTTTTCCTGGGAGCCATATGATGCCTATTTCCGAATTTTCGATTTTTGTGATCGCCGTCCTGATCTTCGCGGTGGTTATCGTCCTTCTGGGCGTCAAGGCCGTCTCGCAAGGTTATGAATACACGGTCGAGCGTTTCGGGCGGTATACCCGGACCCTGACGCCGGGCCTGCATCTGATCGTTCCGGTCATCGACAAGATCGGCGCCAAGATGAACATGATGGAACAGGTGCTGGACGTTCCGTCACAGGAAGTCATCACCAAGGATAACGCCATGATCACCGTGGACGGCGTTATCTTCTTTCAAGTTGTCGACGCCGCCATGGCCGCCTACGAGGTTCGCCAGCTTGAACTGGCGACGCTCAATCTGACCATGACCAACATTCGTACGGTCATGGGCTCCATGGATCTGGACGAGTTGTTGTCAAAGCGCGATCAGATCAACGCCCAGCTTCTGACCGTCATTGACGAAGCGACGACGCCGTGGGGCGTCAAGGTTACCCGCGTTGAAATCAAGGACATTTCGCCGCCGCGCGATCTGGTCGAGGCCATGGGCCGCCAGATGAAGGCCGAACGTGAAAAGCGCGCCAACATTCTCGAAGCCGAAGGCCTGCGGCAATCGCAAATTCTCAAGGCTGAAGGCGAGAAGCAGTCAGCGATCCTTGAAGCCGAAGGCCGCCGCGAAGCCGCCTATCGGGACGCCGAGGCCCGTGAACGTGAAGCCGAAGCCGAAGCCAAGGCGACCAGCATGGTGTCTGAAGCCATCGCCAGCGGCGACGTGCAGGCCATCAACTACTTTGTCGCCCAGAAATATACCGACGCCCTGCAAGGCATCGCGTCGGCCCGCAACCAGAAGGTCATCTTCCTGCCGCTGGAAGCGACCAGCCTGATCGGCACCGTCGGCGGCATCGCCGAGATCGCCAGGGAAGCGTTCGGCAAGGGTGGATCGGGCGGTTCGGCCCCCAAAGCTGGTCCGTGGGAAGGTAAAGAGTAGGGCGCTGTCATGGAATATCTGGAACAGGCGACCTTCTGGCACTGGCTTATTCTGGGCATCGTTCTGGCCATCGTCGAGATGGCCGCGCCCGGCGTGGTGTTCCTGTGGATGGGCATCGCCGCCATCCTTACGGGGCTTATCCTGCTGGCCGTCGATACCCTGAGCTGGCAGTCACAGGTGCTTATTTTTGCCGCTCTATCGGTGGTGAGCGTCATCAGCGGACGTTTGTGGCTGCGCTCGCGGCCCACCGAAACCGATCACCCGACCCTCAACCGCCGGGGCGAACAGTACGTTGGCCGCGTCTTCACCGTTGACGAAAAAATGGTCAACGGCATGGGCAAGATCAGGGTCGACGACACCAGCTGGAAAATATCCGGAGAAGATTTCGACGCCGGCACCAAGGTCCGCGTGACCGACGTCGAAGGAACGGTGCTGCGGGTCGAAAAAGCCGACTAGCTATTGTCGCGAAGTATGTGTCCGGCGAGATAAAGCGATCCGCAGATCAGGATGCGGGCCGGTGTTTCACTGTTTCCGATAATGTCGCGAATGGCCGCGTCGACGGTGTCGGCGGTTGTTGCTTCAATTCCCACGTATTGCGCCGCCAGGGCTGCTTTTTCCGCAGGCAGGGTTCCGGGCTCATTGGGGATGGCGATGCCGTGAAGGGACGAAACCACCGATTCCAGTGGTTTGAGAAACCCGATGGGGTCTTTGCCCGTCATCATGGCCATGACCAGATGCAGGGGTGTGCCGCGCCAGCCACGGGTGTGGTCGGCCAGGACTTTTCCGGCGGCTGGATTGTGGCCGCCGTCCAGCCATAGCTCCCAGCCGTCCGGCATCAGTTGGGCAAGCGGGCCAGTGGTCAGACGTTGCAGGCGGGCGGGCCAACGCGCCGCGCCCAGCCCGGTGGCGATGGCGTCGTCGGATATCTCGAACCCTTCCAATTGGTCGGCGATGGCGATGGCGTGCCCGGCGTTGCGAAGCTGGTGTTTTCCGGCCAGCGCAGGAAGCGGCAGGCGGCGAACCGTTTCACCCGAATTGTAGGTAAAGCCATCGGCGCGCGAGAGGACGAACCAATCCTTTCCTTCCGATACCGCGGGCGCACCGGCCTCTTTCGCCTTGGCGGGCAGGATGCGCGCGCCTTTTCGGGTTTGCGCTGCGATCACGCAGGGAACGCCGGGCTTCATAATGCCCGCTTTCTCGCCGACGATTTCCTCGATGGTGTTGCCCAGAAAACTCTGATGGTCCATGGAAACCGGCGTAATCGCCGTCAGCAGCGGGTTCTTGACCGTGTTGGTGGCATCGAGCCGCCCACCCAGCCCGGTTTCCAGCAAGGTGATGTCGGCGGGCGTGCGCGCAAAGGCGAGCATGGCCGCCGCCGTGGTGATCTCAAAAAAGGTGATGGGACGGCCCGCATTGACGGTTTCGCATTCTTCCAGCAGCGCGCACAGCGCTTCGTCCGAAATTTCGGTGCCCGCAACGTGAATGCGTTCGTTGAAACGAACCAGATGTGGCGACGTGAAGACGTGCACGCGATAACCGGCGGCTTCGAGGATGGCCCGCAGAAACGCAATGACCGAGCCCTTGCCGTTGGTGCCCGCCACATGGACGACCGGCGGCAAATTTTCATGCGGACGGCCAAGATCGTCCAGCAATGCCTCGACCCGTTCCAGCGAAAGGTCGATCAGCTTGGGATGCAGCTTCGTCAGACGTTCAAGGATAACGTCAGAGTTCAGGGGATTTGTCCTTTGTGTCCGCTGCCGGTTCCGGAGGCAGGATTTCGACCTCGCCCTCGATATCGGCCACCACTTCGGCTTCGATTTCCGGCTCGTCGGTAACCGGCATCGACACCACATCGGCGGACGGTCCCGGATTGCGCAGCACGTCGATGATGCGAACAAGCGTGTCGCGCAATTCATGGCGTTCGGCCACGATATCGATCATGCCGTGATCGTACAGATATTCGGACCGCTGGAACCCCTCGGGCAATTCGGCCCGGATGGTCTGCTTGATAACCCGTGCGCCGGCAAAACAGATAATGGCGTTGGGCTCGGCCACGGTGATGTCGCCCAGCATGGCGAAGGAAGCCGAAACACCGCCGGTGGTCGGGTCGGTCAGCACCACGATGTAGGGAAGCCCGGCGTCGCGCACCTCGTCCACCGCAATGGTCGTGCGCACCATCTGCATCAGCGAAAGAATGCCTTCCTGCATGCGCGCGCCGCCCGATGACGGAATAACAATCAAGGGCGCGTCCTGAACCACGGACAGCCGCGCCGCCGCCAACAATCCGTCGCCGACAGCCATTCCCATGGACCCGCCCATGAATGAAAAATTAAAGGCGGCGACCACCACGTTCATGCCGCCCATCTTGCCGTGGGCCACGCTAAGGGCGTCGCGCACACCGGTTTTGCCGCGGGCGTCGCGCAGTCGGTCGGTGTAGCGTTTCTGGTCGCGGAACTTCAGCGGATCGGTGATGGGTTCGGGCAGTTCGATGGTTTGGAAATCGCCGTCGTCGAACAGCATTTCCAGGCGTTCCTTGGCATCCAGGCGCATGTGATGGCCGCAGTGGGGACAAACGCGCAGATTGACCGCGAGATCGCGGTGAAAAATCATCTGCTCGCAGCTTGTGCACTTGTGCCAGAGGTTTTCCGGAACCTCTTTTTGCCCAACCAGTTCGCGCAGTTTGGGCCGGGCCCAGTTCTTTAGCCAATTCATTATTCGGCCCCTTCACGTCGGCCTGCGGCAACGCCGCGCGCCAAATCTTTTACCTTCGTCAATACTTCGTCCTTCAACGTCGGTTTCGCAACACCGTCGGTATCCAGATTTCCGGCCACCAGATTAACCAGCGCCGAACCAACCACCGCGGCATCCGCCACCGCCGCCACTTCGGCGGCCTGTTCAGGCGTGGTGATTCCAAACCCGACCGCGATGGGCAACGGCGTAAACCGGCGCAGCCTCAAAACCGCGTCTTCAATCGCCGAGGCGGCTGCCGACGCGGTTCCGGTGATGCCGGTTATCGACACGTAATAGACGAAACCGCTGGCATTGGCCAGAACCCTCGGCAGGCGTTCTTCATCGGTGGTCGGCGCCGTCAGGAAAATAAAATCGATCCCGGCGGCCTGCGCGGGCAGGCAAAGATCGGCTTCTTCCTCGGGCGGCAGGTCGACGATAATCAGGCCGTCGACGCCAACCTTGGCCGCCGTTTTGACAAACCGGTCAACGCCAAACGCGTAAACGGGATTGAAATATCCCATGAGGATAATCGGCGTGTCGTCGTCGGATTTGCGAAAATTCGCCACCATATCCAGGGTTTTTTGGACATTCATCCCCGCGGCAAGCGCGCGCTGTGAACTTAACTGGATGGCCGGACCGTCGGCCATGGGATCGCTGAACGGCATGCCCAGTTCGATCAGGTCCGCGCCTGCGGCGGGAAGCCGCTCGACAATGGCCGCCGACGTTGCCGGATCGGGATCGCCCGCCGTCAGGAACGTCACCAGACCGGCGCGTCCGGAAGCCCGGAGGGCGGCAAAACGTTTTTCGATTCGCTTGGGGGCACTCATATCTCCACCCCCGCCAATTCGGCTACGGTATTCAAGTCCTTGTCGCCGCGTCCGCTGAGGTTGAGAACCAGCAGGTTGTCGGGGCTTAATCCGCCCGCGATTTTGGCCACGTGGGCGATGGCGTGGGACGATTCGAGGGCCGGTATGATCCCCTCCAGCCGCGTGCACATATGAAAGGCGTCGAGCGCCTCGTCATCGGTGATGGACACGTACTCGACCCGCCCGGAATCGAACAGCCACGAATGCTCAGGCCCGATGCCGGGATAATCCAGCCCGGCGGAAACCGAGTGGGCCTCGTTTATCTGGCCGTCCTCGTCCTGCAGAAGATAGGTTCGGTTGCCGTGCAATACGCCCGCCTTGCCTGCGCTCAGGCTGGCTGCGTGCTTGCCCGTCTCGATGCCTTCGCCCGCCGCTTCGACGGCGATGATGCGTACGTCGGCATCGTCCAGAAATGCGTGAAACAAACCCATGGCGTTGGAGCCGCCGCCGATGCAGGCGACCAGGGTGTCGGGCAGCCGCCCTTCCTGTTCCAGAATTTGCTCGCGCACTTCCTCGCCGATGACCGATTGAAAGTTTCGCACCATGGCCGGGAACGGGTGCGGCCCGGCGGTGGTGCCGATCAGATAGTAGGTGCTGTCCACGTTCGACACCCAGTCGCGCAGGGCGTCGTTCATGGCGTCCTTGAGGGTTGCCGAACCCGATGTCACCGAGCGCACCTCGGCCCCCAGCATTTTCATGCGAAACACGTTGGGAGCCTGACGTTCGATATCGGTCTGGCCCATGTAGATGACGCACGGGATATCGAACAGTGCGCACACGGTGGCTGTGGCGACGCCGTGCTGCCCGGCCCCGGTTTCGGCGATGATGCGGGTTTTGCCCATACGCCGGGCCAGCAGAATCTGGCCAATGCAGTTGTTGATTTTGTGCGCGCCGGTGTGGTTCAGGTCTTCGCGCTTGAAATAGATTTTAGCGCCACCGAACCTCTCGCTCATGCGCCGCGCGAAATAAAGCGGGCTGGGGCGGCCCACGTAATGCTTTAAATGACCGCCCATTTCGGCGGCGAAGGCGGGATCGTCGCAGGCTTCATTGTAGGCGCGTTCGACGTCCAGGATCAGCGGCATTAACGTTTCGGCAACGTAACGACCGCCGTAAATGCCGAAATGCCCGTGATCATCCGGTCCGGAGCGGTAGGTGTTCAGTTTTTCCATAACCCACTAAATCTTCTTCGCAATCTTTAAGAACTCGGCGATCTTGCCGCTGTTTTTGACGCCGGGACTATCCTCGACACCGGACGAAACGTCAACCGCACGCGCACCGCTTTGTTCCGCTGCGTCCCTAACGTTCGTTGCATCCAGCCCGCCCGCCAGCATCCACGGGATTTCCCAGCTATCGGCAGCCAGCAAATGCCAGTCAAACGAAACCGCGTTGCCGCCCGGCAGGTTCGACGCTTCGGGCGGCTTGGCGTCGAACAAAAGCATGTCGGCGGCTTTTTCATAAGCGTGCGAACGCACCACATCCCCCGCCGAACCAATGGAAATCGCCTTGATCACCGGCAGGCCAAAATTGGCTCGGATTTCGGAAACGCGCTTGGGGCTTTCCTTGCCGTGAAGCTGCAACATATCGGGCTTCGCCACGCCCACGATCTCGTCCAGTTCCCCATCGTCCGCATTAACCACAAGCCCGACCTTGCGAATTTCCGACCCCGCCAAGCTGCTCAACTCGGCAGCAATGGGCGACGTCACGAAACGCGGCGACTTGGCAAAAAAAACAAACCCCACATAATCCGCGCCACCCCCCACGGCAGCTTCCACAG
>Ga0233431_1002540_pt1 | contig 25173 bp, 21 predicted proteins | sample SI_118_April2016_FD_179867 | JGI IMG/M metagenome (GOLD analysis project Ga0233431, IMG submission 179867) | Seawater microbial communities from Saanich Inlet, British Columbia, Canada - SI_118_April2016_200_MG | ecosystem: Environmental > Aquatic > Marine > Inlet | place: Canada: British...
GCGTTTATATTAGGCTTTTTAAGAAAAATATAAGATATAAAATTTTATTTTTGTCTAAATTATACAATATACAGAGTTAGTATATGATTGTGAAAATTTAGAAAAAGTCTCATGCAAAAGCCCTGTGCCTTACCCCACCACGTATTGGCAATTGTACTGCCTTCAATTACTATAGGTTCTATATCTTTATATTTTGGTTTTTTCTTTAATTTAATTAAATTACGCTCAGCTTTTGCCTTTTTTTCGGCAACTGTAACATATTCAGGATATCCGTAGCCCCAGCCCATTATTGAGTCCTCCCTAAGGTAAACATATCAATAAGCTCATCATTACCTAATTCGGTTATCCATGATGACTTAGTATCAGATAGTATATTTTCTGAAAGCTTAGATTTATCTTTAAGCATTTGATCTATTTTTTCCTCAAATGTTCCTTCGCATATAAATTTATGAACAACAACACTTTTCTTTTGACCAATTCTAAATGCTCTGTCTGTTGCCTGATTTTCAACTGCAGGATTCCACCATCTGTCAAAATGAACAACATGATTTGCCTGTGTTAAGTTTAGACCTGTTCCACCGGCTTTAAGAGAAAGTATAAAAAAAGGATAGTATTCGTCACTCTGAAATTTTTCTACAAGCTCTTTTCTTTTCTTTATAGGTGTACCGCCGTGGAGAGTCAGACCTTTACGGACGAAAACTTCTTCAAGATATTTATTTAGAGGTTTTATAATCTCTTTAAATTGTGTAAAGATAAGAATACGTTCCCTTTTATCTTTAACAGCTTCACATATTTCTTTAAGTCTTATAAATTTTCCGCTATCTCTGTTTTTATATCCACTGTCTCCTAAATATTGAGATGGGTGATTACAAATCTGTTTAAACTTTATTAAGGATGATATAACAAGACCTTTTCGTTCAATTCCTTTAGAATCTTTAAGTGCATTTGATAAAAATTCAACACGGTCTTCGTAGAGAGTCGCCTGTTTTTTTGATAGACTTGAGAACACATCCATTTCGATTTTATTCGGTAGATCGCTTATAACGTTCTTATCTGTTTTAAGGCGTCTCAATATATAAGGTGTAATTAATTTTCTAATTTTTCCAAATCCTGAATCTGCATCCTTTGCCAAACGTTTAAACTCTGTTTTGTTTCCTAATAATCCCGGATTAAGGAAATCAAAGAGAGACCATAAATCACTGAGGCTGTTTTCTATTGGTGTTCCGGTAAGTGCTATTTTATTAGAGCATTTCAGGACTTTGACTGCTTTTGTCTGATTTGTATTAGGATTCTTTATTGCCTGTGCCTCATCTAATATCAGATAATTCCACTTGTACTTCTTCAGCCATTCAAGAGATTTAACCATTCCATAAGTGGTTATAATAATGTCTTTCTGTCTGACCTTATTAAAATCAGGATTATCACCAAGATAGAGTTCTTTTGATGATGAATGAGCAGTTGCAATTTTTATATTCGGTGAAAATTTTCTGAATTCAGATATCCAGTTATGTATAAGAGAAGCAGGAACGACAAGGAGACTTGCACTGAATTTTCTTTTTGATTTTAAATGATTAATAAGAGCAATTACCTGGATAGTTTTTCCAAGTCCCATATCATCTGCAAGACATGCTCCCAGTTTAAGTGAACCAAGCATACCTAACCAGTTTAGTCCGTTTTCCTGATATTCCCTTAGTTTAGCTTTGAATGTATTTGCCGGACTAAACTCTTTAATCAGTTTTGGATTCTGCATTTTCCTGAGAACAGATGTTATCCAGTCGTCAAAACCTACAGAGATATCTGTTTCGCTGTCTTCAGTTTCAAGTTCTTTTACACCTGATACTATTCTCATAGCTTCTGAGAAAGAAAACCCATCGCTGATATAACTTTGGAGTTCTTCCCACTTGTTAAGAGTTTTTCCAAGCCGTTCTTTGTCAATTGCCACCCATTTACCTTTAATCAGAGTCAAACCGTCTGTTTCAGCTAAAATCTGCTTTGCTTCTTCAAGTGTCAGTTCCTCACCGGCGACAGTAAGCTTCATTTTGAAATCAAGAAGCGACTCAAGCCCTACGAGTGATTTCTTACTCCGTCCCAAAGTTGCGGAAATTCCTATTCCCTTTCTTGCACCTTTCCACCAGTTTGGAATTCTGCACAGAATGCCGTTCTCTTCATAAATAGAGCTCTCTTTTAGAAAGTCAAAGGCATCACCGGCGTTAAAACTCAATGGATAAAAAAGTTCTCCGCTTTTAATAAGATTACAGATTAAGGTGCTTTCATCTGCAACTTTATATACCCGGCTCAGTAACTCTATAAGTTTATTTTGATTGTCAGAGTACTCTGTAAGTACATTTTTAAGCGGCTTATGCTGAGATTTTCCATCTTTTGATGTCGAAGTAGAATATGTTGCAAGAAAGGCAAAGGGCGAACTTGAACCTTTTCTATTTTCAACAAGATGAAAATAGACTTGATCTGCAAGATTGATATCCTTTGTGTATTTATGAAAGAACTCCTCAACACTTCCTTTAAACTTTTTTATCTCTTTCCTGAAATATTTAAGTAAACTATCCCAATAATATTTCAGCACATCTATATTCAAATATTCACTGCCCTGAAAAAAAGGAGCATCACTCAAAAGTTTTCTGAATATTTCGTTATCAAAATCTAAAATAGTCTTTTCGCGTGTGGTATTGAGATTTTCAGTGAGCCTGAGTTTATCAATAAAAATTTTAGAAAACTCCTGCCAGAAATTAAGTGTTGGAGAAAGAGTGCCTTTATGCTCTGTAAAACCTAGATAAAACAGTGCGGTTTCTATACTTTTATCACACAGTTCTGTAAATTTATCCTGAAACTCTTTAATATTTTCAGCTTCTCTTCCTGTCTTTTTTGTATAGTCAACAGAAAGTTTTCCGTTTTCATTTAAAATCAGATTTAGTTCCTGCATGATTTTCCCTTTCTAAGATGAAGGATAAAATTTCCTTAGTAAATATTTCTTTAATAAAGCAAAAAGTTTTAAATATTCAAATATTTGATAGTTCAATTAAAATAAAATTGACATTATAGGTAAAAACGAATATTCTTGTTAGGAAGCATAAATAAATAACTTAAAGGTTTTACTTCATCTCATAGCGGTTTCCTGTGTCATAAAACTAGTCACATATTCCTAATATGCAAAAAGTTTCATTCCTTGAACACCACTACGATATATTGTAAAAATCGTTTAATTTATTTATGTACACTTCCTTAGTGAATAGTAAACTGGCTTTGAAGTAGATATTTTTGTCTCCTGATAAGTTTCAAGTATCAAATTTTAAGTATTTATCCATATATGTATATAAAATTAAATAACAGTAAAAAAAACTTAAAAGGATCTAGAAAAAAGACAACAACAATAGTTGTTGCTATTCATGTTGTAATCCTATTTATAGTTTTTTTGGCTTTTGCAATAGATAGTCTATTTGAGCCTAAGAAAATTAATTCAATAAATGTTACCATTGTAAATTCCAGTGATTATCAGCAGAATAAGGTGTCTTCAGAAAAAATTGCTCCAGTTAAACCTAAAACCGTTAAAAAGAAGAAACCGGTAATTAAGAAAAAAACAGTAAAACCCAAGCCTAAACCAAAACCCAAAAAAACATGGAAAGCATTAGATCCGAGTCAGATTATAAAATCTACGACTCAGGTAAAACGAAATAAAAAGCCTCAGAAAAAAATAAAATACAAACCACTAAAAGCATCTGATATTGCAGCTAAACTTCGTAGTAATCTGAAGAATATAAACTTTAAATCAACAAATAATGTAAGCCCATCAATATTGAATTATTATGATAAAATAATATCATATTTGGCTAGTCGCTGGGAACAGCCGTCAAGAGCAGCTGTAGGAAATCGTAATCCATCAGTACTTATTCGTATCTCAGTTAATTCCAGGGGAAAAATTCTAAGTGCTAAAATAGTTCAAAAAAGCGGTATTTCTGTAATGGATAGATCCATTATGAAATTGCTATCTAATTTATCAACCCTGCCCAAGCCGCCAGAAGGTGCTACTACTTTCGAAGTAAATATGGTTTTAGAAGATTAACTGTTGGCTATGCTAACTGAATTTTCAATGCTATCGTTCCGAGCAACTATAAAATTTCTACCGTTTATGTTATTGTGCATGCTTTTAGAATAAAATAGGGTCGTATAGCATCAAGGAAATTTTAAGCTAATATTATGATATATAGTTATTATTGGATATAAAGAATAATGATTGGGAGTATTTTGTGCTTAATGTTATGACAAAAAAGAATAGAGTGGTGATTTCGAGTTTGCTTTTTGTTATTTTTATTTTGCTATTGATTATTACATTACCAAATAGAGAACGATTAACATTTTTATTCATTAATACTACTTATTATTTCCTTCTAATTCTTGTTTTAATGTGGGTGTATCAAATAAGTAGGTATTTAATAAGTAAGAGTTTTTCATTTAAAAACTTCTTCTTTAAAAATTACAAAGGAATTATCAGTGCGATCATATTAACAGGTATAATAGGAGCTTCTATTCCATCTAATTTTAGGACATTGAGTGATGAGACTAATCTTTTAGCAACTTCTAAATCAATGTATTTTGATAAAACTGTTTATAATGTTACTGAAGGTAAATATTATTATAATAACTTTAATTCTATTGTAAAAAGAATTCCAAAACGTCCGTTAATGTTTCAATTTTTTACAAATATAATTCATGTCATTTTGGGATACAGATATCAAAATCCATTTTTATTAAACTTATTTGTCTTATTCTCCCTGTTGTTAGGAGTATATCTAGTTACAAAGAATTTTTTAAATGAAATTTGTTCAATTGCTGCTATGATTTTGACCGTTTCAAATCCTATTGTGTCAATATGTGGAACTTCGGCAGGGTTTGATCTCTTTTCAACTTTCTTCTTCTTTCTTACCTTTGTAAGTCTGTTTATTTTTATAAAAGAGAAAAATAAAAAATCATTTTTTCTTCTATTAGTAAATCTTTTAATTCTAATTAATATCCGATATGAATCCATAATTTATTTTTTAATAATAATGATAGCTTTACTGTTATTCAAATATCTGAAGTTAGAATACATATATTCAAGGATAATTTTTGTTTCACTTTCTTTACTTTCTTTTTTACCAATGATTTGGCAGCGAATATTATCGCATGGGCAATATGAAAATTATGGGAAAAAACTTTTTGGAGTTGAGAATTTTAATGAGCATTTGTTAAATTTTTTTAAAAGTATTTTTGATTTTAGTTTTTCACTTCCTTATGCAAATATTTTAACAATATTGGCAATTCCGTGTGTTTTATATATTTTTTATCATCTGTTTATTAAGAACTGCTCATATAAAAAATCATTAAAATTGGTTTCAGATATTCAACTGTTTACAATACTTGTTACAGTTTCGATTTTTATAGGGATGATAGTATATTTATCTCACCATTTTGGTTGGTATTCTCATCCAACCCAGTCACGATTCTTTTTGATTTTCTCTATCTCATGTGCGCTTTTACCTATTGTTGTGAAAGTAATTAATCCTAAGATTATTTCATCGAAAATTTTACTGGTTTTTGCCTGTGTAGTTTTTGTTTTATACCATCCTATTGCTGCTGAAGGACGATTTATTAATCAATTGATTTTGACAAGAGAATATAATTGGAGCCGTAAATATATTGAGGAAATGAACGATAAAAACATATTGATTATATCAAATCGTCCAGGGCAATTTACTGCTCTTAATTATGGTGCAATAAGTATTAGTAATGCAGAACGAGATAGTAAACAATTATTAAGAGAATTGGATAGAGGCTTATTTTCAAATATTATAGTTTTGCAAAGAATCAAATATTCAGATAAAAATAAAGATGAATTATCTAAAAAATTTAATTTGATTACATTAAAAACTTATCAAATAAAAGGTGATGCTTATTTAAGAATCTCAAAAGTTTCTCCCTGATAATATAATAATAGGATTTACCTTTATCACGTTCTAACGTGCGACAATATAAGTAAATTTTAACAGATTTATCAAACGCACCCTGTCCAGGTTTGTTACCCCAAAATACTGTAAAATAAACCATGCTAATAAAGCACCATAATAAGCAACTAGTTCCGCGTTTTCGAAGCAAGATTAGATATTAAAATAAACTTGAAAAAGAAAAGGCTTTCTATTAGAATGATGGTCAATATAAATATCGTTAATATTTTAAATATAAAGGTTTCAAAATCAGATAACTAGGTGTGGAAGAGCAAGAAGTTTTAAAAAACGTTGAGCTTCGTCATTAAATGGAAGGCTTGGTGGTCGTCCTAGAAAATAGGGAAAAGTAAAAGTCTAGACATTAAAACCCCAGCACTTATAGGTCTAATTATATTTGAAACGATGAAAAATATATGAAAACAAAAAAAATACAATATACACGTCCCTGTCTAAAACCTTTGCTGGCATCAGACTCACAGCTAGAGTGTCTGTCTGGGAGCAATGCTGCTGTGTCCGATTCGACATGTTTAAATGGTCCAGCAGTGGGGAGTATTAGTGATGACTACTTATGTAGATATACTGGTGGTGGTGCCTTTAATATTGGAGATGGGAGCGGGTGTCTTGAAGGTAACGTTGCTATGACTAAAGACGCTTTGTATTGGGGATGTTGGGACGGAAATACAGCATCTAATGTACTTGATTCAGTTAGAGGTTGTGGTGGAGGGAGCGGTGCAAATGGTTCCAAATGCCTATCTGGTGGAAGTAAGGGGTAAATTGTCTTTTAGAATAAGTGTGATATAATAATAATTATTACAAAGTCAAAAAGATTTTACTGATCAAGCTGTTACCTTCTATTGAACCATATCCAATTTACTGCACTCTTAACTACGGTGCAATAAGTATTCGTAATGCCGAACGTCAGAATAAACAATTATTAAGAGAATTGGATAGAGGCTTATTTCCAAATATTATAGTTTTGCAAAGAATCAAATATTCAGATAAAAATAAAGATGAATTATCTAAAAAATTTAATTTGATTACATTGAAAACTTATCAAATAAAAGGTGATGCTTATTTAAGAATCTCAAAAGTTTCTCCCTGATAATATAATTTATATAACGGTGAAAGCATATTATAAAAAAACAGCACTGTAGATTGTTTGATCTATAGTGCTGTTTGAATTTATTATTTTATATCTAAAATTATTTTTTTGTAGCCTTAGGCTGAATAACTTTTTTTAATTTTAAAATTGGTGTGCCTGATTCCACAGTTTTTTTAGTGATAATACACTCTTTGACATCATTTCTTGATGGAATTGTATACATAATATCCAGCATAAGTTCTTCAAGAATTGACCTTAAACCTCTGGCACCTGTTCCTTTTGCAACTGCTTTTGCAGCCAAAGCGGTTAAAGCATCTTTATGGAATGTTAGTTTTACACCTTCCATTTCCAATAGTTTTTCAAACTGTTTAATAACAGCATTTTGAGGTTCTGTGAGTATTTTTACCAAATCTTCCTGTTTTAACTCATGAAGAGATGAAACGACAGGCAATCTACCTATGAACTCAGGTATTAAGCCAAATTTAATTAAATCTTCAGGTTCTGCTAAATCTAGGATTTTATCGGTATCAAGTATTTCACGCTCTCTGATATTATCTTCAGTGAGTTTGAAACCTAAAACCTGATTGCCAATTCTTCTTTTAATAACTTGATTAAGCCCTACAAATGCTCCACCGCAGATAAACAGGATATTTGTTGTATCAACTTTTAGATATTCCTGATGAGGGTGTTTTCTGCCGCCTTTTGGCGGAATATTTGCAACAGTTCCTTCTAGTATTTTTAGAAGAGCCTGTTGAACTCCTTCACCTGAAACATCACGTGTGATTGAAACGTTTTCACCGCGTTTAGAAATTTTATCAATTTCGTCAACGTAAATAATTCCAATTTGAGCTTTTTCGATATTATAATCAGCAGCCTGAACAAGCCTCAAAATGATATTTTCAACATCTTCTCCAACATAACCGGCTTCAGTTAAAGGGGTTGCTTCACATATTGTGAAAGGAACATCTATAACTTTTGCCAATGTTTTAGCAAGAAGAGTTTTGCCTGATCCTGTAGGGCCAAGAAGTAGAACATTACTTTTTTCTATTTCTACATCGTTATCTATAGAAATAAGACCTTTTTCGTTTCTTTCTCTATTTACCTGCAGTCTTTTATAATGATTATGAACAGCTACCGCAAGACATTTTTTTGCGTGTTCCTGACCAATTACAAAGCCATCTAAAAGATTATTTATCTCTTTTGGGTTTGGAACTTTCAGTTTAGGAATAGCATCTTTCTGCTGTTCTTTGTCGTCTTTATCAATTTTTCCGAACATCTCAAGACATACTTCTAAGCAATTTTTACATATATGAGAATTGTCAGGACTCGAAATGAGCTGACCTACCGTCTCAGGTGTATTATTGCAAAAAGAGCATCTTGGTGTTTTATCTTTATCTTCTTTCATTGTAGATATAAAACCTAATTTGTAATATTACAGTTTATAAAGTTATAAGGTTTAAAGTTCTTAAAGTTAGCGACAGAATAAATATAATTTATTGCAGCTAACTGCAGGAATCTGTAACTTTCAACCAAACAACTTTCAACTCGCACGTTAGTACGATAACTTGTGATAGTGTATCTCTTATTTAGATAAAACAGAGTCTACAATACCATATTTTTTAGCTTCATCAGCAGACATGAAAAAATCGCGTTCAGTATCTTTTTCAATTTTCGATAATTTCTGTCCGGTATGCTGTGATATTATGCTGTTCAATGTACTTCTCATTCTGAGAATTTCAGTTGCCTGTATGCTGATATCTGCTGCAGTACCTTGAGCACCACCCCAAGGCTGGTGAATCATGATTCTTGAGTTAGGTAAAGCAAATCTTTTATTTTTTGCACCTGAACATAATAAAAAAGCACCCATGCTGGCAGCTTGACCAACACAATATGTTTTAATATCACAGCTTAAAATTTGCATTGTATCGTAAATAGCCATTCCGGCAGTGACTGAGCCACCTGGACTGTTTATATACATATCAATGTCTTTTTTAGGATCTTCTGATTGAAGATATAGTAATTCAGCAACAATCAGGTTAGCAACCTGGTCATCAATTGGTGTGCCTAGTAAGATTATTCTATCTTTTAAAAGCCTTGAAAATATATCATAACCTCTTTCACCATGTCCTGTTTGTTCTACTACCATAGGGACAAGTACTGACATAATTATACTCCTTAAATATTTAAAATAAAAACAGTGCAAAGAATTGCACTGTTATGTTTTTGGTTAAAAAATTATTTATTTGATTTTTCTGCTACGAATTCAACTTTTGCATTTTGAGCAATAAAATCTGTTACTTTATTGATTAATACTTCGTCGAAAACCTGATTTATATTACCTGAAGAAATCAGACGTTGTTTGAGCTCTTCAGGTTTATATCCGTAATACTGACTCATGCTTTCAATATGTTTATTAACTTCTGAATCATTTACTTCGATTTTTTCATTTTTACCAATTTTTCTAAGTAATAAGAAACTTCTGAGTCTTTTAGTTGCGCTTTCTTTAGCTTCTTCCATCAATTTTTCTTTGTCATCTGCCAACTCTTTGTTTGCAGCATCTTTGTCTTTTGCATCACGAAGTTTAGAATTAACAAGATAATTCAATTCATTTTTTATTGCATCCTGAAGCATGTCAGGAGGAATAGGGAATGTTAATTCTTTAGTAAGTTCTTCAACCACTTTTGTTTTCTTTAAGTTTGTATAACTGTTTTCTAATTCTTTTTCGCTTTGTTCAACAATTCTATTTTTTAACTCTTCAACATCTTTAACCATAAGTTTTGTGCATAGTTCTTCATCAGATGTCAATGGAGCTTTTCTTTGAATGTCAGTTACTTTTATGTCATAATTAACAGTTTTGCCGGCGAGCAGTTCATCTTGATAACTGTCTTCGAATTTAGCAGTATGTTTATATGTATCGTCAATTTTTGATCCTGTAAGTGCAGCGTTGATTCCAGGTATAATGTCATTCTGGTTTAACCAAACATAATTAAGATCAGAATTAACAAGACGCTTAGTATTGTCTTTTGCATCTTCAGGTAATTCGATGTCAGAAGTATATGAAACTTTAAGCATATCGCCTTCTACAGCCTCAGTAGAAACTGTTTCAAATTTACCATAAACATCTCTGAAGTAATCTACTCTTTTTGTTATTTCTTCTTCACTTATTTCTTTTTTTTCTAACTCTACTTTTAGACCTTTATATTCAGGTAACTCAATTGTAGGAGCAAGATTGAATCTTAAAGTAAAAGCAAAATCTTTTCCTATTTCTAATTTTGGTTCTTTATCTTTAGGAATAGAATATGAAAGAAGATCTTCTTTTGTATCAGCAGAAGCTTTCTGAAAAGCTGCAGCTAAAAGTTCTTTTGTAACTTCTTCTTCAATATTTTTTTTGTATAAATTTTTCACCATTGAAACAGGAGCTTTTCCAGGTCTGAAACCTGAAAGCTTTGCCTGTGAAGCATATTGTTTAACAAGTTTGTTGTAGCCTTTTTCAACGTTGTCTGCAGGAATAGTGCAGTCAATTTGCTGTAAACAAGGTTCTAATTCTTTTCTGTCAATTTTGATTGAGTCAGCGACTATATTACCTAATGAGTCCATGTTTTAATTACCTTATTGTTATCAATATTATATTTATTAAATAATTTTTACAAAGAGAACATATAATTTAGTCTATTTGAAGCTAATTGCCATTTAGATTATTAATTTAATGCTTTTATATTAGGTAATATGGGGTAAAAATGCAGTAAAAGCTTATGATTTAATGTAGTTGTTTTTTAGTTTTTTAAGCTAAAAATTATGTTCTTAATTTTTCATAACCTATGGCAACTATTGTGTAAATTTAAAATAAGTAATTTTACTTTTCACTAAAAACGTATAAAATATATGTGTTAATGAACATATTAAGGAGAAGTAAATTGTTAAAAACTAGTCATAAATACAGAACACATTATTGTGGAAAAGTTGGAAAATCTGATGTAGACCATAAAATTAAGGTCTCAGGCTGGATTCACAGCGTACGCGATCACGGCGGTATTATTTTTATAGATTTAAGAGATTATACAGGCATTCTGCAGATTGTTATCGATCCTAAAAGAGATTTTTATAGGCAGTTAGAACATTGGCGTTTAGAAACAGTAGTATGTTTTGACGGTACAGTAGTTCCAAGAGCCGAAGGAACTGTAAATCCTAATCTCCCAACAGGAACGATTGAATTAGTAGCAGAAGAGATGGAAATACTTGGAGAAGCAGATGTTATTCCATTTCAAATAGCTAAAGATGATAATGCACCTGAAAACTTGAGATTGAAATATCGTTTTCTTGATTTAAGGAGAGAACAGCTTAGAGAAAATATTTTTTTAAGAGGAAAAGTAATTTCTGAGATAAGAAATAAAATGGTTGATATGGGATTTTTTGAATTCCAAACACCTATTCTTACCTGTAGTTCTCCAGAAGGAGCTAGAGATTATCTTGTTCCAAGTCGTTTACATCCTGGAAAATTTTATGCTTTACCACAGGCACCTCAACAATTTAAGCAGTTGCTAATGGTTGCCGGTTTTGATAGATATTTTCAGATAGCTCCTTGTTTTAGAGATGAAGATGCAAGAGCAGATAGATCTCCTGGAGAATTTTATCAGCTTGATGTTGAAATGAGTTTTGTGACTCAGGATGATGTTTTTGAAGCAATGGAACTGTTATTTACACATGTGTTTAATAAATTCAGCGATAAAAAAGGCATAGAAGCACCATTTCCAAGAATACCTTATAAAGAAGCAATGCTTAAATATGGATCAGATAAACCTGATTTACGTAATCCGTTAGAAATAATTGATGTTTCAGATATTTTTGCAAACAGTGGATTTAATGCTTTTTCAGGAGTAATCAAAAAAGGCGGTGTCGTTAGAGCTATTACTGTAAGAAATATTGACGGAAGACCAAGAAAATTCTTTGATGATATGGGTAAATATGCTCAGTCAATAGGATCTAAAGGATTGGGTTATATTATTTGGACAGATGGAAAAGAAAAAAGTCCTATTGTTAAATTTCTATCAAGAGAAGAGCTGGATAATCTTAAGAAAATCGGTTCAATCGAAGATGGCGATGTAATGTTTTTTATTGCCGACAAACTGAATAATGCAACTACTATTGCCGGGAAAGTAAGAACTGAACTTGCAGATAGATTAGAGCTTATAGATCAGGATTCATTTAAGTTCTGCTGGATTATTGATTTTCCAATGTTTGAACTTGATGAAGAGACTAATCAGGTAACCTTTAGCCATAACCCATTCTCAATGCCTCAGGGCGGTATGGATGCTTTATTAAACAAAGACCCACTGGATATTTTAGCTTATCAATACGATATCGTATGCAACGGCATAGAGTTATCAAGCGGTGCAATTAGAAACCATAAACCTGAAATTATGTATAAGGCTTTTGAAATTGCAGGATATGACGAAAGCGTTGTAAATGATAAATTTGGCGGAATGATCAATGCATTTAAATACGGTGCACCACCTCACGGAGGGATTGCTCCAGGAGTTGACCGTATTGTTATGTTGTTAGCCGGCGAACCTAATATTAGAGAAGTTATAGCATTTCCATTTAATCAGCAGGCTCAAGATTTGATGATGAATGCTCCTTCTGAAGTTGGATTAAAACAGCTCAAAGAACTTCATATCAGAACTGTTCTTCCGGAAGAAGATAAAAAATAATGGTTAATGGTTAATTATTAATTGTTAATGAAGAAAAATATTAAGCACCTGCTAAACTTAATTTAGTAGGTGCTTTTTTACTAGCTTGTAAGGTTATCAGGTTTTAAGGTTGTTTAAAAAACTTGTAACTTTACAATTTGATAACTTTACAACTCGCACGCAGTACGAAATATGATGATGTTTTTTAATATTGAAATTGATAAAATAGTTAGGTCAAAACGAAGAAGTATTGCCTTGGAGATAAGCAACTCAGGTGAGCTTATTGTTCGTGCTCCTCATTCAGTTACTATGAATTATCTGAAAAAATTAGTAGCAGGTAAAAGTGAATGGATTATTGATAAGCAGAAAGTCATTTTTAAAAAAATAGAGGAGAGCAGAAAAGAGTATCGGTTTGGAGGTAAGTTTTATTATTTAGGAAAAGAGTATGAAATTATTCCTTCTTACGATAATGAAAATATAATTTATTTTCAGGATAATTTTTTTATTAATGTAAAGTATGAAGATCAAATAAAAGATTTGATTGCACAATGGTATAAATTTCAGGCGAATAAAATTATTAAAGATAGGGTATTTGGATTGTCTGATGATTTCAATTTAGATTTTAAGAAAATCACTATCACGGGTGCCGAAAAGCGATGGGGATCCTGTTCATCTAGAAAACATCTTAATTTTTCATGGAGGCTTATAATGGCTCCTGTAGAAATAATAGATTATGTAGTTGTTCATGAATTAGCTCACCTAAAAGAGTTAAATCATTCAAGTAGATTTTGGGCACTCGTAGGTTCAATGCTTCCTGAATACAAGAAATGCGAAAAATGGCTGCGAAATAACAGCTTTAAATTTCGTTTAGATTGAAGTTATGAATATAATTTCCTCCTCATCTTCAGTAGAATACATCGAAAAAAAATCTAAGTTTATATCAAATATTTTTTATGTTGACTCAGAGAATGATGCAAAAAATTATGTTGTATCTATTACTGAAGATAATTTAACTGCCAGTCATAATGTTTATGCATACAAAATACTGGAAAATGGAGTATTAAAAGCTAAATTTTCTGATGATGGTGAACCAAAAAATACTGCCGGTAAACCTGTCTATGAGCTATTGAACAAACTTGAATTATTTAATATTGTTGTGATTATTACAAGATATTTTGGTGGAGTTAAACTTGGTGCTTCAGGTTTGATAAGGGCTTATATGAAATCAGCTAAACTTGGAATAGAAGAAGCAGGTATAAAAAGTTATATAGAAACAAAAAAATGCAGCTTGGTTTTTAATTATAAAATTATTGGAATTGTAGAAAATATAATTGAGAATTCTAAATCAATTGTAGTTGGTAATAAAGAGTTTGATAAAAAAGTAATTTTCGATATTTTAGGAACAAAGGAAGATATCTCTATATTCAGCCAATATAGAGATGTAGAAGTTATTAATCGCTAGATTTTTTCTTTTGTAATTTTAATGGATTGCAGAGAACATTTTTTTCATTAGATACTCTTGCGCATTTTTTACAGAGATATTTAGGTTTTTTAACTAACTCTTTCAATTCTTCAATATTTTCTTTTATATAATCGCTATTAAGCTTACATAGTTTTTTCATCTTGCATAATGCTCCTGTTTTAGTGACATATAATGCTTATAAAATAATCAAAGACTTTCTATATTCAATTAATGTTAAACACTTTTGTTATATAAAAATTAGTAATTATGAATAAAAAAGTTATAATGTAGAATTCAAAATGAATTAAACATATACCAAATATGTATTAATATAACATGATATTTATGGGGAATTAAAAATATGAAAAAATGTTTATTGATAGAAAATTTTTGGACTGATAGCAAAACAGAAGATATTAAAAATATTATTGAAGAACTTTATGTTAGTTATCAGGATGGAGAAGGAATTAACCATATTGAAGGTGCTAATCTTCCCAGTAAGAATGAGATAATAACAATAATGAATGATCTGGAAGAAGTTATTTTTCCTGGTTTTGTTAATAAAAAAATATTGAATATAAAAAATATTCATTACTTTATAGGAAATATTATCTCTAAGGTATTTCTTGAACTCAGTATACAAATCAGCAGAGCTTTTAAGTTTGACTGCAATTCAAAAGCTGAGTGTGAGCAGTGTGATATTCAAGAATTAACAGAAGCTGCAGCATTACATTTAATGAAGAAACTTCCTGAAATTAGGAAAAAATTAAAATTAGATATTATTGCTGCATATGAAGGTGATCCTGCCGCTAAAAATTTAGAAGAAATAATTTTGAGTTATCCTGGGATATATGCTTTGACTGTATATCGAATTGCTCATGAGCTCTATGAAAAAAATGTTCCTCTAATACCAAGAATTATGGGTGAATATGCACATGGAAGAGTTGGAATTGATATTCATCCTGGAGCTAAGATTGGTAGTAGTGTATTTATTGATCATGGAACCGGTGTGGTAATTGGTGAAAGTGCAATAATTGGTGATAATGTAAAAATTTACCAGGGTGTTACTTTGGGGGCTATGTCTTTTCCTAAAACACCTGATGGAAGAATAATAAAAGGAAACAAGAGACACCCGACTCTGGAAGATGGTGTAACTATTTATTCAGGTGCAACAATATTAGGTGATATTGTTATTGGTAAAGGGTCTATTATAGGTGGGAATGTATGGCTCACTGAAAGTGTTGATCCTGAATCATTGGTTACTATCCCAAAGCCTCAGCTTTCAATTAAATCTAGAAATAAGGTACGCTGATATTATGAATAAATTAATGTTGAAAGAACATTTTGTTTTAAGAGATAAAATTAAAGAATATTTGTCAGGAGTTATAAAATATCCTGATCTTAAGCATTATTCAGCTCCGTTTGGAATTTATAAGCAGAGAGATGATAAATTCATGGTTCGTATTCGGATTACAGGCGGTGAATTATCTATTGATAAATATAAAGCAATTATTAAAATAGTTGAGAAATACAGGATAGAATTCATTCATTTTTCAACAAGACAGGCTGTTCAGCTACATGGGATTAACCCTGAATATATTTTTAATATTATAGAAGACTGTTCTGAAGCAGGGCTTTATTTTAAAGGTGGAGGAGGCGATACTGTACGAAATATTGCAGTTTGTTATTACTCAGGTTTAACTTCAAAATCTTTGTTTGATGTCATGCCGCACGCCAAAGCTATGGCTGATTATTTTTATAATTATGAAAAAGCCTATTCATTGCCTAGAAAAATAAAATTTGCTTTTTCATGTGATGCAACCGATACATCTTTTACAAAATATCATGATTTAGGCTTTATGGCTAAAATTGTTAATGATAAAAAAGGTTTTGAAGTTTATTCCGGCGGGGGTATGGGTAAAAATAGTTCACCTGCAATTAAGATATTTGATTTTATCCATGAAGATAAATTTATTCAGTGTGCAATTGCGGGAACTGATCTTTTTTATGATCATGGAAATAGAGAGAAGCGGACTAAAGCTAGGCTTAGATATGTTGCACAGGAATTAGGTCGAGAAAAATATATTGAGCTGTTTGCAGAGTATTATGATAAAGTTTTAAAATCAGATCTAAAACTGCCAGAATATAATTTGGAAAGTATAAATAAATTTGATTCTTTAAAGCAGTTAAAATCAAAAATAAATAATAGAGATTTTAATGAATGGAAAAACCGTGCAGTAACTGACACTGTTTATGAAAATATTTCTCTGTTAAAACTCTTCGTTCCTTATGGGGTTGTTTCAATTAAAATGGCTAAAATAATTTTGGACTTAACAGAAAAATTAAATACACCTTTTATCAGACTTACAAGAAATAATGACTTATACATTCCAGTGAGAACTGATCAATTAGAATATATATATGAATTACTGGAAAACTGTAAAGATGTTTATGATTATAAAGCAAATTCATTTAAAGGATTAGCCACTACATGTATTGGTGCGGCAACTTGTCTTATTGGAATAATTGATCCGAAACCATTTGCTAATGAAATCACAAATGAGTTGGATAAAATAATAAAATCGAATCCTGATTTAAAGGTCAGAATGCTAGATGATTTTTTAAGCAGCATTAAAATTTCAGGCTGTCCAAATTGCTGCAGTAATCACCCTATTGCAAAAATAGGGCTGCAGGGATGTAAGAAAAAGAATTCTGAAGGGATATCTATTCCTCATGTTAAATTATATGCTGATTCTACATTATTAGAAAAATTAGGCTATAATGATGATACTTATCTGCAAAGTTCAGATATGTCTGCTTTAGTTAAAAAAATATGTGAACTATTTTTATAGATTTATTTTAGACTGGAATAATATTATGAAAAAAATCTTTTTGATCTTATTTTGTTCTTTAAATTTAGTCAATATCAGTATATTTGCTTCAAATGTGCAGGCATATAAAGAAGGTCCTTTTAATTTTGTAAGTATACCGGCTTTTAAAACTAATAATTTAAAAGCTTCTTTAGAAGAAAGTAATTCCTTTGTACCATATCAATGTATGAGGGTTGGCGAAGATGGTAATATTTATTCTGTTATGGCAGTTCCTAATGAAAAGGACAGTAAGATTGATGTAACCCTTAGACTTTTTAATTCATCTATAAAACCTATTGCTCAGCCAATTAATCTCGGTTCACTATCAACAACTTCATTTGATTCAATTAAATTTGATTTATATGCCAAGAACTCAGAAAATGTTTACTGCTTATTTGCATCTAAGCCTTTCTTTAAGATCATAGGAATAAAAGATGGCAAGCTTTTTGAAAAAAATATTGACGGTAAAATTTTCAAAAAATATGAGAATTCAATTGCAAATTTTGGTGGATTTTATGTTGATGGTAATGTATACAGCTTTTATTTTTATGTTACCAAATATGAAGAAGAAAAAATACCAAAACCTGCTATTATTTACACCTACACGACTAAAGATGGTAGTAAATGGAAAACCTGGAAGCCTGGCGCTGTAACAGTAAATAGCAGTTTTGGAACTTATAACCATCCTATGTCCGCGAACAATGACGGCTATAATAATATTGTATATCAAGATGAGTCAGGCAAGATAGATTCAAAAATGGCTAAGGGAGTTCCCACAAGTAAAATAACAACAAATTTGGTTTCAGGGGGGAAAGATTATTTTTCAAATATTTCCGAGTATAACGGGAAAGCAACTGCTGTTAATGCGGCACTCATTCCAAATGAGCCTATTCAGGTAACTAATATAGTTTATCCTAACGATCTCTCAAATAAAACTTATGGGACAGCTTCAAGTTATGCTAATGAAATAATTGTAGGAGCAATAATTAATAGTATAAATGGTTTAAATAATATTATTACTTTATATGACTCAAATAAAAAAACAATTACTTTTATTGGATTTCCAGTTATCTCTGTAATTATACCTGATGTATTTAATAGTAATTTTAGAATGATGTTGTTGGGTAATAGGTTAGTAATAGGTTATTTTAAAAAGACAAGTAATGATGATGTTAATCTTGTAATCGCTAGTACATTAATTAGTGATTAATTATTAAAATTTGTTATCTAGGATTAATTTTTTTCTCCATTTGCAGTCCCCCCGTTAAAACATAAACATGCATTAGCTGAACTTCCATTTGATGTGCACGGAGCAGCACTGCTACCGCCAGCGCATTCATATGTTGCCCCCAAATTAGTTTCTATTCCGCCAGTGCACATCAAATCACCTGTAATCGATCCGGTACTATTACATGCTTTTAGTAGTGTGTCTGCAGATGATCCATTGTTACATTCTGATTTTATTCTATTGAAAATTGATAAATTTGGTTGCGTATATTTCATATACTTTAATCTATTTCTGTTCTACTTTTAGGTTTGCAGATTTCTCAAAGGAAAGTGTGCGTTGTGGAAATGGGATCTCAATTCCTGCATCATCTAGTGCATCTTTAATTTTTTCTATTACCTCATCTTTTGATGTTCGTATGTAGCCCATCGTTGATTGGCACCACCAGGTAATTACAAAATTTATACTTGAGTCTGCAAATTCATGTGCAGAGACTTTAACTTCATATTCTTTAGAGACTAATTGACATGATTCTACTGCATCTTTTATTATTTTTCTTGCAACAGCAATTTTAGCATCATAACTTACGCCGCAGATTATTTTATTTCTATATAGTGGTTTATTTGTCATAATTTTTACAGGATCTTTAAAAAGTATTGCATTTGGGAGCAAAATAAGCTCCCCGTTAACTACTCTTATTTTGGTTGACCTGATTGTGATTTTTTCTATTATGCCTTCAACATCACCGCATTTTATATAGTCACCACTTTTCATTGGAAAGCTCCAGAGTATGATAATACCGGCAAGAAAATTTTCTACAATATCTTTAAATGCGAACCCAATGGCAATAGTCCCAATTCCCAATCCCGCAACGATTTTTGCAGGAGTAACTCCTGGAAAAATTATGATTATTGTTATGACTATACCTATAATCCACACTATGGTAGAGCTTGCCTGGTGGATTATTTCTTTTAAACTTGGCCTTAATTTTTTCTTGTTTTTAAGACTTCTGCCTACTATTTTATAAACAATTTTTGCCACAATCCAAGTTAAGATTATAAAAATTATGCCGGCAACAATTAGAGGCAGTCTTTCAAGAAGATCGTAATAAATACTAATTACGCTAGTATGTATAGCATGTGTAGCACCTTTATATACATGTTGTGTGTTTATCATAGTAGGTAACAGTTAATAGTATGTTATTGTTAATAAGTAATTATAGAGAAATATTGCTTCAAATCTATATTGGTTGAAAATATTTGATACTGATAATTAAATTACATTCATAAATTTATAAAATTGAGTTATAGTTTAATCAAAACTAGAGGCTGACAGCCAAAAGCTAAAAATGGAATAGCAAATGAATCGATACAGTTTAAATACTCCTGCTAAAATTAATCTGTTTTTAAAGGTAAATCGCAAAAATAATAATAATTATCATGAAATAGAAACTGTGTTTTTGCCTCTTAAAGATATTTATGACACTATTACAGTAATCTTTAATGATACTGATGAGATTGTTGTTACAACTGATCATTATGATGTTCCTACTGATGAGACTAATCTATGCTATAAAGCAGCAGAACTCTATTTCAATGATAGCAATAATAATAAAGGTATGACAATCAATATTGAAAAACGAATTCCAGTTGCTGCCGGAATGGGTGGCGGCAGTTCTGACGCGGCGGCTGTATTATTGATTCTTCAAAAAGAGTTTAATTTATTCAAGAAAGAGGAGTTATTAGCTATTGCAGTTAAACTTGGAGCTGACGTACCATTTTTTCTTAACCCTGTTGCATCTATTGGCAGAGGGATTGGAGAGGTTTTAACTCCTATTGATATAAAACAGGATTTTATTATTATAATATGCGCTCCTCATTTTCCTGTTAGTGCAGCATGGGCATATAAAAATTTAATTAGCAACAGTAATATTTTAGAGATCAATGGTTGTGTAGATGCATTGTCAAAACAGAATATAAAATTAATTGCTGATAGTTTAAGAAATGATCTTGCTCCTGCATTATATGAAAAGTTTCCTATTTTAGACATTCTTAAAAATGAATTAATTGAAGCAGGGGCTTTGAATGCAGAAATTACAGGAAGCGGTCCCACACTATTTTGTATTTGTGAAAATGAAGAAAAGGCAGATAAAATAGTAAGTAAAATGAAGAAAAAATTTAATGCAGATATCGAGTATCTAATTACGAATGTAAAATTATGAATTGTTTGGAAGCTTGAAATTTGAAACTAGATACTGGAAATCAATCAACTAAATGGATAAGCCTAAATTGAAAATTTGTCATATTATTACAAGAATGATAATTGGAGGAGCGCAGGAAAATACACTTCTTTCTGTTATTGGTTTAATTGAAAAAGGTCATGATGTTGTTTTGGTGACAGGTCCGACAAGCGGTCCTGAAGGTAAACTGCTTAAAGAGAATAATTTGGTTAAAAAGCATAAAATAAAAATTGTCGAAATAGACTCTCTTGTAAGAAATATAAATCCGATAAAAGATTTAAAAGCTTACTTTGATATAAAAAAATATTTATCAAATAATAAATTTGATGTAGTTCATACTCATAGTTCAAAAGCAGGCATTATCGGACGCTATGCTGCTTATTCTCTCAAAGTTCCTTATATCGTACATACTATTCATGGACAGGCTTTTCATAGAAATGAAACACGAATTAAAAACTTTATCTATCAAACACTTGAGAAATGGTCTGCTAAAAAATGTCATAAAATTTATGCTGTTGCGCAGGCAATGATAGATCAGTGCATTGAAAAAAATATAGCACCTACTGAAAAATACAGAGTTGTTTATAGTGGAATGGAACTTGAATCATTTTTAGAAAATCGTGATAATATTGCTTTAAAACAAAAACTTAATATCCCTGAAAACTCACCTGTAATTGGTGCTGTTGCCAGACTTTTTCCTCTTAAAGGCTATGATTTTCTTATTGAAATCACGGCAAAACTTGTTGAACAGATTCCTAATTTGCGCGTAGTAATAGTAGGTGATGGCATTTTGAGAGATGAACTTGAAAAACAGATAGCAGATTTAGGCTTATCCCAAAATTTTATTTTTGTAGGTTTAGTAAAACCTGATGAAGTTTCGGAATATTTAAAAATTATAGATGTTTTAGTTCACTTGTCATTGAGAGAAGGGTTGCCGAGGGCAGTTGTTCAGGCTTTGGCATCTGGAAAGCCTGCAATTGGGTTTAATTTAGATGGCACACCTGAAGTTATTATCAATGATAAAACTGGTTATATCGCTGAAGTTGGTGATATTGACAGGATATATGAATATACTCTTAAACTGATAAAAAATCCTGAGTTAGCTAAAGAACTAGGACGTAACGGCAGAGAGCTCGTTAAAGAAAAATTTGACTGGCGCTACATGTGTGATTGTCTGGAAAAAGACTATGTTAATTACGAATTAGAAATTACGAATTAGGAATGTTGTACTACTGTGAAGCAATATTAAAAACGCTTGTTAGTTCGCAACTTTAGTTAAAGCCATTGCTTATTTTTTATATTCTATATTAACAAATCAATATAATAGTAGATTTACTGTTTGTTCTTTAAAAAATTGCGCTAAAACTTTTTGGTAGCCCAAAATTATTTAATATTTCTATGTATTTGTTGATTTATAATAAATACTGTTTTGAATATAAAATATTTAAAATAAAAGGAAACATGAAAATGAGTATGTTTTGTCATCAATGTCAAGAAACTGCAATGAACACAGGCTGTTCAATGAAACAAGGTGTTTGCGGAAAAAAAGCTGAAGTTGCCAATCTTCAAGATCTATATATATGGACCTTAAAAGGAATTTCTGCTGTAGGAATTAAAGCTGCCGCACTGGATATTTACGATGAGAGAACAGCATACTTTATTGCTAAAGGGCTGTTTACTACAATAACCAATGCAAACTTCGATAAAACTTATTTTGTAAATGCGATAAAGGAAAGTATCAAAAGAAGAGATGCATTGAGAGCGGAAATATCAAAAGTAAAAGGCTATCCCTGCAACTGTACACTACCTGAATGTGCAACATGGAAACCTGAGAATGATGCAGAGATTGAAGCCAAAGCTGAATCAGGAACAGGCGGATGGCTAGAAATAGAAAATGAAGATATCAGATCACTTAAAGCTACAGTTCTTTACGGTTTAAAAGGTATGTCAGCATATCTTGAACATGGATATCAGATAGTTAAGGGCGGGAAAGATATTTTTCTCTTTATTATGGAAGCTCTGTCAAAACTGGTTGATGACTCATTAACTTCTGATGACTTACTAGCTCTTGTATTAAAAACAGGAGAAATGGGTGTAACAACTATGAAGTATCTTGATGAAGCCAATGCTCATTATGGAGATACTGAAATTACAGAAGTAAGCACTGGCGTAGGTCATAACCCAGGTATTCTTATATCAGGACATGACCTTGTTGACTTGGAAGACTTACTTGAACAGACAAAAGATTCAGGAGTAGATGTTTATTCTCATTGCGAAATGCTTCCTGCTCATTATAGACCATTCTTTAAAAAATATAAAAATTTTGTAGGTAACTACGGTAATGCATGGTACTTGCAAAAAGAAGAAATTGTGAAATTTAATGGTCCTATCTTTTTTACTTCTAACTGTCTAATTCCTCCAAAAGGTGACTATATAGACCGTATTTTTACATCAGGTCCTGTTAGTTTTGATGGTTGTGTTCACATTGAAGATCGTCCTGATGGTGGACGTAAAGATTTTTTTGCTGTAATAGCTAAAGCAAAAACGTGCCAGCCTCCTGTTGAACTTGAGAATGGAAAAATTGTCGGAGGTTTTGGTCACAAGCAGGTACTTTCACTTGCAGACAAAGTAATAGCAGCTGTTAAATCAGGTACAATTAAACGTTTTGTTGTAATGGGAGGATGTGATGGTAGACATAAAACAAGAGAGTATTATGCAGATGTAGCGAAACAGCTTCCAAAAGATACAATCATTCTAACAGCAGGTTGCGCAAAATTTAAATATATAAAAGAAAATTTAGGAGATATTGGAGGTATCCCAAGAGTACTTGATGCAGGTCAATGTAATGACTCATATTCTCTTGCTATAATTGCTCTAGAGCTTCAGAAGGCCTTTGAATTAAATGATATTAATGACCTACCCCTTTCTTTTGATATTGCATGGTATGAACAGAAAGCTGTAATTGTACTTCTTGCACTTCTTTCACTTGGAGTAAAAGGAATACGATTAGGCCCAACATTACCTGGATTTTTATCTCCAAATGTAGCTAAAATTATAATTGATACATTTAATCTTAAAGGTATTTCAACAGCTGAAGAAGATGTTAAGTCTATGATGGCTGGCGCATAAATTCAGTATTTAGTAAGTAGTTATCAGTAAAGAAATAACTGCTTACTTCTTATTTTTCATGTAACTTTTTTAGGCAACATATAATTAAAAAATCTATAAACTTTTTATCTTCATGGGGGATGTATGAAATAAAAATTGGAATTATTGGTGCAGGACATGCAGGAATTTCAGCGGCTTTAGAAGCAGCTAAAAATGGAGCTGAAGTTTCTCTGTTTTCTGATGAACAATACTTACCTTATTTCAGACCAAGGATAATTTCAGTAGCTTTAGGAAAGATAAAAAGTAATGAAATTTATATGCATGAAAAATCATGGTATTCTGATAAAGGAATCAAACTTCATTTAAATACAAAAATTACTGCTATTCATGAAGATAAAAGCATATTTGATGAAAATGGCACGATATATAAATTCGATAAAATAATTATTTCAACTGGTTCAAAACCTATAATACCCACCTGTTTCATAAATGTACCGAAACTAGATTCAGCATCAGTGTTATGGACAATGGATGACGCTCTTAAAATTAATTCTCAGATAAAAAACATTAAAAATCTGGCAATAATTGGAGGAGGAGTCATAGGAATTGAAACGGCTCTTAGAGCAAAAAGTGCAGGAATTACTCCCACCATAATTGAACATAGTTCTAGATTATTAGCAAGAACTCTAACCAACACTAGTTCAAATTATGTACATAATTATTTAGCTGCAAATGGTATAAAAGTAATAACTGACTGTAGTGTAGATAAGATTAAAAAACAAAATAATGGAGTTTTAATCTGCAGTAATTTGGATGAGATATCCGTTGATTTCGTTATTCTGGCAATAGGTGTTACTGCAAATATAAGTTATGACTGTGATTGTAATGTTGATAAAACTCATCGACTTGTTGCATCTAAAAATCTTTCATTAAATATTCCAGGGATATTCGCTGCTGGAGATAATGTTAATGCAGGAGACATCAAACTTCCAAGTTCTGTGATAAAAGCATCAAATCAGGGAAAAGTTGTAGCAGATAATGTAGTTCTTTGTAAAAATCAGTTACCTGATCTTTCTCCTGTTGCGTTATCAATTAAATATAATGATTTTGAGTTACATGCTCTTGGAAAAAACAGTGACAAAAATAATAAAGAAAATGTATTAGAAAAAACCAAATGTACATACCGAAGTCTTATTGAAAAAGATAATGACATTATAGGAATCCAGATGTTCGGTACAAACAAAGATTTTAATACATATAAGAAGATACTAAAAGTTAATTAGGAATGCGTTCAAATTAAGTAGCCAATTTTATTGGAGTTGTCCAATAATTCCATTTTGGTAATACTTTATCAAATACTATTCTCATATTATTTTTAAAGTCTTCTTTAACTTTTAATCCTGTTTCATATGTTTTATCAATAATATCAACAAATACTTCTAATCCCGTTTTCGTAGATGTTTGACTCATAGCTTCTCTTACAATAT
>Ga0233431_1002542_pt1 | contig 25164 bp, 20 predicted proteins | sample SI_118_April2016_FD_179867 | JGI IMG/M metagenome (GOLD analysis project Ga0233431, IMG submission 179867) | Seawater microbial communities from Saanich Inlet, British Columbia, Canada - SI_118_April2016_200_MG | ecosystem: Environmental > Aquatic > Marine > Inlet | place: Canada: British...
AATTAGAATCTGAATGTTGGGAATACTGTTCATCATAAGATTATCAAGTATAGCACAGACTCTAAATTGTAAAGACCTTTTGGGAAGTTTTTAAAGATTTACCACCACTTTTTGAGGACTTACCTATAAGTTTCTTATTATATTTTATCATTATGAGTTTCTTGAATCTTTTATTCATGTTTGTTTTTTCTTTGCAAACCTTCATGTAACACTCTTTAAATTATTGCACAAAGAACCCACAGGAGGTTCCCAAAGATATAATTTATATTGAATGCAAATCAGTAGCCAACTACTTATATTTTTTTAGATCAGGCACTAAATAGTAATTCATAATTGAATTTATTATCTTTCTTTCTCAAAAATAGTGAACTTCTGTTTTTGTCCTTGAAGCGGACGATATTCATTTAGTATGTCATAAGTAAGGAGTTGACTTCTTGTTGCTTTATTTCTATCTCTAGCTCTAGGATAATTACCTTTAACGTCAAGCTTTCTACCATTAAATGTATCATCTAACTGAGCTTTCAAAATCCTTAAAATAAGGGATTGACTAAAGTTATCTTCTACAGGAAAAAGCAATTCAATTCTTTTATCAAGGTTTCTAGGCATCCAGTCTGCACTGGCCATATAATATTCATGATTACCATTATTTTCAAAATAAAAAATTCTGGAATGCTCTAAATATCGATCAACAATACTTATAATATTAATATTTTTTGTTTCGACTCCAGGTCTTAAACAGCAAATACCTCTTACAATTAAATCAATTTTTACACCTGCATAAGCAGCTTTATAAAGATGTTCAATTACCTGTTTATCTACGAGAGAATTCATTTTAGCAATAATTTTACCAGGCTTATGCTTTGTAGAATTTCTAGTTTCTCTATCAATAAGTTTAATAAATTTTTCTCTAATATTAAATGGAGCCACTGCTACATTATTCCAGTTAGGAGGTTCAGAATACCCCGTCATAACATTAAATAAAGCAGATATATCTGTACATGTATCACTATCTGTCAAGAACATTCCTGTATCAGTATAAATTCTTGCTGTAGCATCGTTATAATTACCGGTTGCCAAATGAAGATATCTTCTGATACTGCCATCTTCTCTTCTCACAATTAATAAAGCTTTGCAATGAATTTTCAGACCGGACATACCATAAATAACATGAACACCTGACATCTCAAGCCTTTTTGCCCATGCAATATTTCTACGTTCATCAAACCGTGCTTTCAATTCGACAATAACAGTTACCTGTTTTCCGTTTTCCGCAGCCTTCTGCAGTGCACATACAATAGGAGAATCACCGCTAACTCTATATAATGTCTGCTTAATAGCAAGTACATTAGGATCTTCTGCAGCCTGCTGTAAAAATTTTACAACATACTTAAAACTTTCATATGGATGAAACAGCGGAATTGCCCTGTGCTGACTGATTACATCAAAAATAGAGTCTGTATCTTCTAAAATAGGTATTTCTAAAGGAGCTATTTTTTCATCAACAAGTTTTTCTGTGCCGGCGATAGAAATCAATTCAAAAAAATCAGCTAGATTCAGTGGACCGTTTATCTGGTAAACATACTCTTCAGGAAGTGCCAGTTTTTCAATAAGCCATTTTGACATATCACCTTTTGCAAACTCAGGCAGTTCAAGTCTAATAGCTTTCCGTTTTCTACTAGATTGAAGTTTTTTCTCCATATCTATTAGTAAATTTGAGTCTTCTTCTATATCTCCTACAGAAAAGTCCATATCTTTTGTAATTCTAAAAGGAAAAGCGCTTTCCAGTGTGCATCCTGCAAAAAGCATATCAACATGTTCAAGGATTAAATCTTCTAACAAAACAAAAGATTTACCCTGTTTTGAATAATTAACATTAATGAATCTTGATAGCGAAGGAGGAACTTCAACAAAACCATAAAAATCTTCATCTCTATTTGGTCGTTTAACTCTAACGGCTATTTCAATTACCATGTTATTAATCACAGGAAATGGATGTGTAGGGTCAAATCCCACTGGTGTCAGCACAGGTAAAATACTTTTTTCGAAAAAAAGTTCTAATCTTTCACGCTCAAGACTGTCCAGTTTATTAAGCTTAAGAAGATGAATACTTTCTTTCCCTAGCTCAGGCAGCATATGATTTTTCAAATAGCTGTATTGCCTTTTTACTAAGAGTTTTGTTTTTGAACGAATACCATCCAATTGTTCTTCTTTTGTTAAACCGGCAGAATCTTTAGATAGATTATTAGCCTCAAACTCCTGCCTAAGTCCAGCCACTCTAACCATAAAAAACTCATCTAGGTTATTACTAAAAATTGCCATGAATTTAAGGCGTTCAAGTAATGGATTGCTATTATCAAAAGCCTGATCCAATACTCTGGAGTTAAAACTCAGCCAGCTTAATTCTCTGCTTATAAAATGTTTATTAGTTATTTTTTTACTCATTATTGACCACTAATCCTTACTTTGTATCCAAATACATCTTTAAATAGATCAGCTTTATTTCTTAAAGCCCAATTTTCCAGTACGACATCCAATATATCATCAACAATGATATTCATTACTTTTTTCTTATGATCAAATTTGATATCTCTGATGCCCAATCTGTCAATAAAATCCAATGCATCTGCAATTCTGAGAATAGCAGCAAGAGTGCAGACCACCACTTTATTATTTGAACTTAATTCACCGTACTCTTCATGGATTTTCTTAGGCAACGCACGCCTATGATATCTTGCTATACATGCGATAATATTCGTCTCTTTTGCCGTTATTCCGGCAATTTGACTATTTCTTATAATATATCCACTGTGTTTGTGATGCCTTCTAGTATTAATATACATACCTACATCATGTAAATATGCAGCAATTTTAAGCAGTTTTTCAGAACCTTTATCTAAATCATGTAAAAATTTTGTTTTCTTGAAAATAAATGAAGTCATCTCCGCTACTTTTTCTGCATGGGCTGCATCATAGCTATACTTTTCACCAATTGCTTTTACACAAAAATAAAGATAAGGTAAAAATGGATCATCATCATCGGATAACTCTCTTATATAATCCTTAATTATAGCATCTCTTGTACTTATAATCGGAATAATAAGCTTATCGGCCTGAGCAGAATTCAAAAAATGATATAAAATTGCACAGCTAGGTTCAATACTTTGTGCCAATGTATCTGATATGTTATATTTATAAGCAATTTCATCAGGTGTTAATTCTGATACTATTTCATAAATTCTATCAAACTGCTTTCTAGACAAACATTTTACTTTAGATTTCTTAATTTCCTTTTCATCTTCAGGAAGGAAATCAAGTAATGCCCTAACAGAAGAGCCAGTTCCCATAACAAGACCTGAATTTAAATCCAACGTAGATTGAGCAATAATACCTTCTGCTGCTGATTCAACAAATGGCCTAATTGACAGTTTTAATTGAGTTGCATTTAAAGGGCTCTGAAGTTCTTCAACTAATCTTAAAGATCCTAACCTTGCAGCTTCTGAACTTCTTAATTTTCCACTTTGGACAAAAGAAACCTGTGTTTCTCCGGTTCCTATTGCACATATCATTGAATTTTTTTTCGAAAATTTAAATGAATTGCCAATAACATCTCTAACAGCAAGAAACATTATTCTAGCCATCAAAGGAGTTTCCAGCTCTTCCAGTTTAATTCCGCTAATTTTATAGACTCTATCTATAAACAGTTCACTATTGGAAGCTTCTCTAACAGCAGAAGTCGCCACTGCTTTCAGTTTTTTTACTCCATATTCTCTAAGGACATCAGAAAAATCTTTAAGTATTTTTCCAACTAGATAGGTATTTGCAGAACTTATTTTACCTCTGGTAAAAACATCTACTCCTAAAGGAGCAACCTGCGTAAGACTTTCTAATGTTTCGTATGATTTCCCATCAGCATTAACCTGGGCTATTTCTAATCGTGCAAAGTGAGCTCCTACATCTATGACAGCAATAGGCTCTTTAATTTTCTTCATATCTGAACCTGTCTATGTTATGGGTATATTAAATTTTTAAATCAGCGATTTTTTATCTGCTGTCTACAATGCTAATTTTTTTATATTTATGATCGGCAAAAACAACAAATAGTGCCTATAAACATATATTCTTATACCTATTTTTTCAATCACAGCCTTAATTAAGATTCGAATATTAAAAATAACATCATACCAAATATTAGATATTTTAATCGACAAATGGAGGGAGAGGCTTTTTAACCATGCGAGTAGTAAGGCCTGCCGAACTAATATCCCGGATAATAATTTCTTGCGAAATTATTAAGCTCAGGTGGAACTTCGCCCTCCATACCTTTGTGTCTTTGTGCCTTTAATCTTCTCAAAAAAGCAGAAAAAATTAATCCTTATAATATAATGATTAAAAATGACTAAAAAATAAGGAAAGAATGATAAATAAATGAATCATACAGATATAGAATCCGGTAAGAATAAAAATAGAGATTTACTACTTATTACAATCATAGTAATCTGCATAATTGCAGTTTTTTCTGTTTCGCTTAATTACCCTATATTAGATAACTGGGATGATCAATATTACATTCTCAACAACACACATCTAACTCTGAATTTCCAAAATATACTATTCTGGATTACAAACCCTTATTATCATATGTATATCCCATTTACGATGTTCACATATATGTTTGATTTTAATATATGGGGTTATAATCCTATCGGATATCATTTACAAAATATTTTATGGCATATTATTACATCTGTATTTATCTATAAATGTTTCAGATTTTTTAACATAAATCAGTATATAGCTTTCTTTATTGTTTTAATCTTTTCAATCCATCCCCAAAGAATCGAATCAGTAGTATGGCTATCTGAACGAAAAGATGTACTCTGCACAGCATTCTATTTTTCTACAATTTATTTTTACATGAAACATAGAAAAAAACATGAAGGGTTTTCATCTTTCGCATTTATACTCTATCTGCTTGCATTTCTTGCTAAGCCTATGGCAATGTCAATCCCTTTTATTTTGCTGGCATTTGAATTTTATCAGCATCGAAAAATAGATATTGAATACTATTTCAAAAAACTATGGATGTATTTTTTAGTTTTGATTATTTTTGTTCCAATAGCTTTTCAATATCAGGCAACAGTAGAAACTAAGTTTATTCTTTCAAGACAAATATATATAGTTCTTTATAATATTATCTGGTATATAAAAACTTCTTTTATTCCGGGTAGCTTAAACCCATTGTATGCTGAAATTAATGTTAATACTATATTCGCATATCTACTTACAGCATATATTCTAGCGGCTATCTTTCTTATCTGGTTAGCAGTTAAAACTAGAAAATCATTTATATATGTATTTATTCCGATAATTTTCTGTTACCTGGTCTCTCTTGCTCCAGTGTCAGGATTTATCCCATGGGGATCAGTTTATAAAGCAGATAGATGGAGTTATGTACCGTCAGTTTTTGTATGGTTTTCTATCGCTCTCTTATTAAGCAGATATTTATATAATAACAAAACTGCCATATATGACAATTTGATTAGGTATAAAATTATTTATACAATTTTATGCGTATACACTGTTTTTTTTATGACATTAAATGTACTCTATCAAGAGAATTGGCAAAGTTCCTACAAAATTTTTATAAAAGCTTCAACATTTCACCCTGCAAATACATACGCTATATGGCTTCTAAGTGAGTATGAGCTAAAAAATAAAAAATATACAGAAGCTTTTGTATTAGGAAAAAGAATGGCAAAATCAAAAGATTGGTCACACAAGTATAGATCAGAATATATAATTTCATCATGTTATTTTGGTTTAGAAAAATATCAGGAAGTAATTAATACATTAAGGGGATTTGTAAAAGTTGACCCCATACTTGGCGAAAAAATTCTGGATAGTAAAGATAAATACAACAATATGCTTTCAATGGTTGCTATCAGTTACATGAAACTGCATAGAGACAGTAAAGCTCTTAAATATTTCAATAAAATAATATTGGCAAATCAGAATAATCCGTTTTTAAATTACTATTATCTAGGAATGTCATTTATGGTAATGGAAAACTTTGATAAAGCGATATATTATTTTAAAAAATCTGAATCATTAGATCCTGATAATAAGTTAGTAAAAAAGAGAATTAAAGAAGTTATTAAAAATAAAAACGAACTAAATAAATTTACCCAATTTTAGCATGTATATAGTAGACGAAATTATTGATTATCTGAAAGAAGAACAAAAAGAAAATAACTTTGCATATATATCCTGTGAAGTATTAAAAGATTTTTATTCTGAAGAAAAATTATGCAATAAAAATCCCAATAGAGAATTTACTCAGTCTAAAACAAAAATTGTCCCTCAGAATATAGACACGCCAGATAATAGAAAGAAAATAAATACTGAAGTAAGTTTAAATTTTAGTTCAATGTCTTTTGAAGATCTTACTCAACATGTTAAAAACTGTAACCAATGCGATTTATCCACGTCAAGAACAAACACTGTTTTTGGCGAGGGATCAATTAATGCCGAGCTTATGCTTATTGGTGAAGGTCCCGGCAAAGATGAAGACGAGCAGGGACGTCCATTTGTTGGTAAATCCGGACAGCTGCTTACTAAGATGCTTAAAGCTATGGGCTATGACCGCTCAGAGGTTTTCATTGCAAACATAGTAAAATGCAGACCTCCGCTAAATAGGAACCCTCATCCTGATGAAGCAGACTCATGCCTTCCGATTTTGCTTAGACAGATAGAGATCATAAAACCAAAAGTTATAATTCTTCTTGGGGCTGTACCCTTAAAACATTTGCTTAACAAAACAGGAATAACCAGAATACATGGTGAATGGCATGAGTTTCATGGAATAAAAACTCTCCCGACATTTCATCCTGCATTTCTCCTAAGAGACTCCAGACAGAAAAAATACGCCTGGTCAGACCTACAAAAAGCAATGAAAGTTCTAGGCAAGACACACCAAAGGTGACTCATTTATTTTTTTACTAATGCAAGGGTTTAAAGATCAATCAGTCTATCGATTACATCTTTCACTATATAGAATGGGCACGAAGCACCGGCTAATACAGCAATGATATTTATTTGATTAACAACTTCCTGTGTCGAAGTACAAATCTCTTTATCTTCTTTAGGAATATAATGTTTTATCTCTAAATCAGTTATATAGGAAGAATCTTTAATATAAAAAGTCCGCGCTTTCTTATTTGCCAACTCAAACAGATGATTTGTATTACTACTGTCATAGCCTCCAACAACAAAAACAACATCAGTATTATTATCCAGCAAATTTACAGCAGCATTCTGTCTATCATAAGTAGCCTTGCATATCGTATTGCATGAGACAAAAGTGGAATTTATATCATTGGATAAATCAGATAACATTCTTTCTGCAGTTGTTACTTCGTTGTAAAGCATGGTCGTCTGACTTGCTAAAGCCAGTTTACTTACATCAAATGCTTGTGAATTAAACACTGATATTTCTCTTATTTCTTTAATAATACTATTATCGATAATATTATTATTTTTAAATTTTTCTAAAACAATGTTTCTGAATTTTCCTAATGTGTCTAAATCAGGAATTACCAAAACACAGCTTGTTTTAGATGCTCTTGATATACTTGCCTGTACTTCCTGATGTCCAGGTTGTCCATATATAACGATTGTAGATCCTTTTTTAGATTCTGACTCAATAAAATTCCAAACTAATTTCACATATCTACATGCAGTATCAATAACGTATTTATATTTTTTACGAATTCTTATTCCCAATTCATAAGGTATTCCGAATGCAGGAATTATAATGATATCATTTTGATCTGCTTTATTCATCACATCTTCCAAATGATCATCCTGAATAATATCAACTTTACGACCTAACAAATATTCATTTATTGTAGAATTATGAATTATCTCACCTAAAAGGAATATCTTTTGGTTTTTATTGCATGTGTTTAAAACAGATGCCATTTTTTTTAATGCAATGATTACTCCACCGCAAAAGCCAAAGACTTCAGGTAGAATAATTTTAAATTTACATTTTTCATTAAATTCAATTTTATTAATTGCCACTTTTTTTAGTGGCAAAAAATTGTGCTGTTCATGCATATTTTGAGAAATTCACTTTATTTTTTTATACCTTCGTTAAATATAACTGGCAATAATCTACACCTTAAATGGAGGGAGAAACCCCTGCCGAACTAATATCTCGGAGAATAATTTCTATATTTTCAACAAGTAAAACGGGCATTTTTAATGTAGAATAAGCTTCCAGCTTGTTTATTGACAAGCAGGATGCTTGTCCTACATTTCCTTAATTCAATGACATTGATATAACAATATAATTCAAACTATTTTTTATCAGAAGAACCAGCAACTTCTATTTTCGCAAATGAAAAAATACTAAAACAGCTACACATAATAATATAAACGGCAGTATAAAACAGGCTCCAAAAAAGATAATTCATAGGAATTATTCGATTGCTAGCCAATGCATCAGCCATCCAAAAAAATTGCCAGTTCGGCACTATTGCATAAATAATTTTAAAAATATAACTTGTTCCTGCCAATCCTAGGAAAAAGTAATCAGAAACCAATCCAAGCATAAAAATGCCGAAACAAATTATTAAATTAGAGACCATATCAAGTCTAGTCGCACCTAAAACTGCAATTGCCCCAAAAATCCAAATTGCAAAAAAGATTAAAATTAAAGCAAAAACTACATTCAGCTCGTAAATTCTAAAATTCGCATAGGTGCCAACCTTCGTAAAAAAGTGCATATATAAAAATTGAAGAGCAATTAAAATGAGGATTGAAATAACAGCTGAAGAAGAAAATGAACGCCTGGATAAATAGTTTCTTAGACATCCAATTGCTGCACCTAGAAATAGTAATCCAAAATATATATAAAAATATTTAAAACTGAAATTAAATTGATCTACTGCTATATTTAATGAAATTAACGTCCCGAAGCTACAGATAAGTACAAAAATAGTTAATGCACAAAGTATTCCTGCCATTTTTCCCAAGATAAAAGAAGAACGGCTTACAGGTTTCGAAAATATAAACAGGAGAATACCATTAAGTGAATCTCTATACACAATATAGCTTGATAATAATACAGCGTTTATCAAACCAAAAAATAAAATGATAGCCAATGAGCTATCCACTACCATTTTCAACTGTTCATTAAATGCAAAAATAGATAATGAAGGAAACAGCCCTATTAAAAATAGAGCTGTTATTAATAATATAAAATATATTGGCTGTCTCAAACACTCTTTTAAAGTGTTTTTAAGGATATGATAAAAAATCATATATAAATATCTATATTCCTAATTATTTTTTAGAGGCATCAATTATTTCAGGTTTACTATTTACTACAGGTTTAAGTTCAGGCTTAGCCGGTACAATTTCTATATCATTTAGTGGTTTTTCTTTTTCAAAAACAGGAGCACTATCTTTCTGAACCCTTTCATAATTAGTTTCACTTCTCAATTTACTTTGCAGATTTTTATAATCACTTGATAAATTTGTTAAATTCAGAAATTTACCTGCCGATGCTGCAACCTTATCCCAATTTTCTCCGGTTATACGCCATACAACCTGATTTGGAGGTATAAGTTTAACATATTTTTCAGGGACATACTGTGAATCACCAATAATTATAATCTGTTTAGCTCCAACAAAGTTTATAAAGTTTGTTATTTCATCAGAAGGAATTTGAAGTGCTTTTGAACGTTTTTCTGGAGGCATAAAATAAACATCAGTGCCATCAGTTGCAGGAGTTAAAAGAATAGGTTGCTTGCTATAACGCTGAATTAACTCAGCCAACATTCTTGACTGCGAATAGTTTCCAGTTACCAATAAAGTAGTAATATTCTGATCAGGTCCACTAAATGGCTTCATCCAGCTTTTCCAAAAACTACCGGCATAAACACTTGATACCATTGCAAATGCAACTACACATAACAACGCTTTGAGAGGTAAACTTCTGTATCTATTCATTCTTTTATCCTATCCTTTTGATTTAGCTAGTTAATAATTAAATCTTAATATTCAATTAATTTTACACATCAGCAACAAAAATCAACAATAATTATTATACAAATATTTTTTTCTTGTTACTATGTTATTTTTATTATTGATTCTAACTTAATTAAATAAAAAGGTAAAGTTATTTAGTTTTATTTTATAAGGTTTTTATTTTATAAGGTTTTTATTTTATGAAAAATTTACATTTGTTTCTTCCTAAAAAAGAAATACAGAATGCTGCTATTTTTATAAGCGGCTCAGGTACGAATGCAGAGAATATATTAAATTTAGCATTGAAAAACAAAATCACCCACTGGAAACCAAGCGTTATTGTTACTGATGCTCCATTAAAGAGTCGAGCAAAAGAAATAGCTAAAAAATATAAAATACCGCTTATTGAACATGATATTAAACAGTTTTATAAAAATAATGGCGAAACAAGAGTTTCAATACTTACAGAGAAAGGCAGAGAAATTCGTAAAACTTGGACAGATAAACTAAGATTTATGCTTTCTCCTTATAACATTGACTTCGGAATTCTTGCAGGTTTTATCCCATTATGTAATATTATGTCTGATTTCCCATGCTTAAATGTTCACCCAGGCGATTTAACAGTTACTAAAAATAATCAGCGACTTCTTGTCGGGCTCCATACCCTACCAATCGAAACAGCTATACTAAACAGTCTTACATCGCTTAGAACAAGTGTTATTGTTGCTCAACCATATATTGGAAAAGGCGGCAATATGGATTCCGGTCATATACTCGGCATATCAGGTGAAATAAAAATAAATCTAAATAATATCACATTAGATGAACTAAAAACTGTTGCATCAAAACGTCCCTCCAAAAGGCCTATAGGCGGCTATAGGGATTTACTTGAAAAAATAGCAAAAATAAACCTGGAGATACTAAAAGAAAATGGCGACTGGGTAGTTTTTCCGAAAGTAATTGATGACTTTGCTAAAAATAAATTTGCCTACGATAATGAAGAAAAACTATATTTTGACCATAAAAATGAACTTTTTTGCATAAATACTATTATTTACGAAAAAAAATCGTTTAAATGCGATTGCAATTAAAATATTTTTCTGTTAATATTAGTTTTGAACTCGGAAAACCATTTAATTAACAAACTAACAAACTAGGAAGGTTTAAAAAATGGCTGAAGTAAAATTTTATAATGTAAAGAAGCGCGAATCAGTACAGATCTGTGAAAGTCAATGTAAAAGAGTAGTTTACAGAAAAGAAACATCAAAAGGAGTTCAGGAACGCTACGCATTGAGAGCAAAAGATGATGATGGCACTAACCTGACAAAATTTATAAACAAACAGACTTTTGAAACAATCGGTTGTCCATTAGCAGAGTAAAAAAGCATCAATCGAATATTATTAAAAAGGAAAGTTTTTCAACTTTCCTTTTTTTTTGCCCAATATTTCACTCTGAACTTCTATAAATAATTAACAGCTAATAATTAGAAACGTTATCTTTTCTTATTCTTTTTACGCTTCTGTTTTTTTTTCTGAGCTCTTGGTCCACGTCCTCCTGCAGGCATACCACCCCCCATTGAAGGCATAGACGGCATTCCCATTCCTGCCATGGCATTATTCATAATAGAAGGTTTTTTCATAACTTTCTTCATCATAGCAAATTGTTTAAGCAACCCGCTTACCTGCTGCAGAGCAACACCTGCACCTCTTGCAACTCTTCTTCTTCGTGCAAAATCTATAATTTCAGGATTAGCCCTCTCTTTTAAGGTCATTGAACAAATAATAGCTTCTAGAGAAACAAATTGTTTAGTGTCAGCATTACCCTTAGAAAGAGCTTTACCTCCGGGAAGCATTTTTAATATTTTTTCCATACCGCCAAGTTTTTTCATCTGGCGTAATTGTGAAAGAAAGTCATTCAGATCAAATTTATTAGATTTGAGTTTTTTCTCTAGTTTTTCTGCATCTTCAGCATCAATCTCTTCTGTAGCTTTTTCAACAAGTGATACAACATCACCCATTCCCAAAATTCTTGATGCCATTCTTTCAGGATAAAACACTTCTAAGTCTTCAATTTTTTCACCGACACCAACCATTTTCACAGGGCATCCTGTAACTTTTCTAATAGAAAGAGCAGCTCCGCCTCTAGCATCACCATCGAGCTTTGTTAAAATAATACCTGTTAAACCAAGATCTTTATGGAAACTTTCTGAAACAGCTACAGCTTCCTGCCCCAATGCTGAATCAGCAACTAAAAGAGTTTCTACCGGAAGTACTGTTTGAGAAATAGTAATTAATTCCTGAACCATTTCAGTATCAATCTGAAATCGTCCTGCTGTATCTAATATAAGAATATCAATTCCATCAAACTTTGCTTTGGCTTTGGCATCACTTGCAATAATATCAACTCTAGGCTGAAGTCTGTCAGAATAAACCGGCACACCTATTTCATTTCCAAGAAACTCTAACTGGTCAATAGCTGCAGGTCTGTAAATATCACCTGCAACAAGCATAACTTTTTTACCTTTTTTCTTAAAATGTGCGGCAAGTTTTCCTGCTGTCGTAGTTTTTCCACTACCATGTAAACCAACCAACATAAAAATAGAAGGGCTTCCTGAAGTGTCAAATCCAACCTCATCTGTTCCCATCAGTTCAGCAAGCTTATCATTTACAATCTTAATAACCTGCTGTCCCGGAGTTACGCTTTTGACAACCTCATGTCCTAAACAGTCTTTTTTTACTGATTCTACAAACTCCTTAGCAATTTCATAGTTAACATCAGCTTCAAGCAGAGCAAGCCTTATTTCGCGCATTACTTCTGTTATATTGGCTTCAGTTAAAATAGCCTGTCCTCTCAGCTTCTTAAATACACCTTGAAGCTTATCTGATAATGTATCGAACATTTATAATTCCTTCATTTATATGTAAATTTATAAAAATAGCTATTTTATATAATCTAAACTTAATTTAAAGTGGACATAAAATCACTTAAGAAGTAGCTTATTTCCTAATTAAAATCTAATATTTAACAGAAGTTATTCAAAATAAAGTTTAAATATATTCTTTAATAAGATTACAATAGTAATAATTTAGAGCAAATCAATAATTATTATATCATTAAACAGTACAATAAATTGAGGTATAACAATGCGTAGTGACATCATAAAAAAAGGTAATGAAAGAGCCCCACATCGTTCACTCCTATATGCAACAGGAATAAAAGAAAAGGATATTAAAAAACCTTTTATCGCAATATGTAATTCCTACACTAATATAGTTCCCGGACACTGCAAGCTGAATAAAGTCGGTCAGCTTATAAGTGAAGAAATTAAAAAAGCAGGAGGAGTACCTTTTGAATTTAATACAATAGCTATCTGTGACGGCATAGCAATGGGACATGAAGGCATGAAATACTCTCTCCCAAGCAGAGAACTAATTGCCGATTGCGTAGAGTCAATGGTAAATGCTCATCCTTTTGATGCAATGATATGCATTCCTAACTGTGATAAAATTGTTCCCGGCATGCTGATGGCAGCAATGAGACTTAATATACCTACAATTTTTGCATCAGGCGGTCCAATGAGAGCCGGAAAGACTTCATCAGGCAAAACCTGTGACTTAATATCAGTTTTTGAAGGCATAGCAAAACATAAAATAAACAAAATGGATGATGCAAGTTTACTTGAATTGGAACAATGTGCATGTCCCGGAGAAGGATCCTGTTCAGGTATGTTTACAGCAAACAGCATGAACTGTCTCACAGAAATTCTAGGTTTAGCACTTCCGGGCAACGGAACAATTTTAGCAGATACAGAAGAAAGAATAGCATTATGGAAAATGGCAGCAAAAAGAGCTGTAGAAATGGCAAAAAATGGCAGCCCTCTACCGCATGAAATAGTAACAGAAGCTGCTTTTTCAAATGCAATTGCTATTGATGTTGCCATGGGCGGAAGCACTAATACGGTATTACACACACTTGCCATTGCATTTGAAAGAGGTGCTAAATTCAATCTTAATGATATGAATGAAATAAGTAAAAAGACACCTAATATATGCAAAGTCTCACCTTCAAGTCATTTCCATATTGAAGATGTAGATGAAGCCGGCGGTATCTTCACAATAGCAAAAGAAATTGCTAAGATTCCAGGTGCTATAAATAGTAATGCTTTAACCGTATCCGGAAAAACAGTCGGCGAACAAATGGAAGATGCTAAATCTCCCGATGGTGATGTTATTAGAACAATTGAATCTCCTTACAGTAAAGACGGCGGTCTTGCAATTCTCTTCGGTAATCTGGCAAAAAACGGATCAGTTGTAAAATCTGCAGGAGTTGCTCCAAATATGCTAATACATGAAGGACCGGCTGTTATTTTTGAAAGTCAGGAAGAAGCATGCGGAGGAATACTTGGAGGCAAAGTAAAAGAAGGTGATGTTGTTGTTATTAGATACGAAGGTCCAAAAGGCGGTCCAGGAATGCAGGAAATGCTTGCTCCTACAAGTTATATTATAGGTAGAGGACTCGGTGAAAGTGTGGCCCTTATTACTGACGGCAGATTTAGCGGCGGGACAAAAGGTGCATGTATTGGACACATAAGCCCGGAAGCAGCTGAAGGCGGAATTATAGGCTTAGTAAAAAGTGGCGATATTATATCTATTGATATTCCAAAAAGATCGATCAAACTTAATGTTTCCGACAAAGAACTGGCTGAACGCCGTAAATCATGGAAAGCACCAAAACCAAGATATACGAAAGGCTGGCTTGCAAAATATGCTTCACTTGCCACCAGTGCTGATACAGGAGGAATTTTAAAGCCTATATTATAAATATTTTTAACTAATTTTAATTTTTTATATTTGAATATTCACTTTTTGGGTGTTAATTAAGAGCTCACTTGAAAAAGTGAATTACGCTCCGGCATAGCTCAGCGGTAGAGTAGGTGGCTGTTAACCACTTGGTCGCTAGTTCGAATCTAGCTGCCGGAGCCATTTTTTTGTCTTGATTATTAGACCTTTATATCCAAACTTCTATTTATCTCCTTTGGATAATTATCTAAAAAACCATGTTATTTCTTAACAGTTACTTCTAATAAATATATACACACATTCTCACACTTTTCACATTACGATTGAATCTTTAATACATATCTGATAAAATCGTTTTATGGATCTTTAATTTTGTCCAGCTTATAATATATATCGGAGTGCTTATAATGTTTAAATTTTTTCGTGTTCTAACTATATGTTTAGTTGTTTCTCTTGTAGGCTTTAGCATGTATTCAAAAAAAGCAAAACGTAAAGGTTCAAAAGGCAAAAAAATAGGAATTCAAAAATTGAGCACTATGCGGAAGGGGTTTACAAAGAAAAAGCCTAAACCTGCACCCAAAGTAACTTCGGCAAATAAGTCGAATATAAAAACAAAAGGCAATGCTAATACAGGAAAATCCAACACTCCAAAGAGAACAAAACCGCCTAAAAATATAATAAACGGAGAACAACAACAGAGAAAAATTTCAAAAAAGAAGCAAAAATTAGATACTGAAAAATGGGATTCAAAAGATCAATTGGGCTCAAAAACTGATAGAAAAGAAAATATGCCTAAATCAGCTGAAAGCTCAGATATCAACTGATAAAAAATTAAGATAAGATTTATTCTTGGGTCTCTTTTTATAATCTCTCATTATTATTTTTATACTTTTTTCATATTTTATATATGTCCAAATTAAACACAAGTTCAATTATTTTTTATATCGTTTTTCTATCAAAACATAAGCTCAAATAAAAAGAAACAATAATAAAAAAGCCTACAGTTCCAAAAACTAAAATAACACTGCTAAGATTGTTAAAATTATGAAATAATCCTAAAAGAGCAGTAATTGCTGATCCAAAAGCAAAAAAACAAAATCCTACCATTGAATTAACAGTACCAGCGTATTGTTTATAGCGGTTGCAAATAAGAGAATGTATGTTTGCAAACATAAAAGAAACACATAGCATCATCAAACTAGAAAATGCTACAAAACAGCCAAATGATTTTATATTTAATTCTCCGATAATTAAAATTCCTATAAAACCAAGCACAAATAAAACTGTTCCGAATTTACAAATAATAAGAGGTTTTAGTTTTATTAATAAAACTATGTTTACACAAACACCTATCATGTATATAAACGATGAAAAAGCTAGAAAAAATGCATAATTACCAGTTGAAATACCTAGACCGTTTTGTACATAAAATGGCGTAATACCATAAAATGCAAACATAAAACCAGATAGCATTCCAATACATATTATTGAAAATAAATGTTTTAAATCTTTTAATAATCTAAAGTAATTAAAAAATAATTTTTTAAGCTGAATACTATCTTTTTTTTCTGATGTTTCCTGAAAGAAAAAACAGAATCCAATTGTTAGTAAAATTGTATAGATAGCTAACATATGAAAATTACCTCTCCACCCGTATAAAGTTTGCATATAACCTCCAATAGCTGAAAAAACAATATTAGATAATCCATATAATAATTCAGAGATTGAATAAAAACGGGCGAGCCTTGATCCTTTTTTTGCCATATCTACTAGAATGCTAGCACTGACAGTAAATTCAACCCCAAAACCTAAACCTTGAATAAATCTAAAAACAAATAATTGATCTATTGTTTTAGCAGAAGCACATAATAAACTACCGATAGCTAGAATAATTAGACCTATTATTTGCACCTTACGACGCCCAAATTTATCAGCTAAAACTCCGTAAATTAATTCTGTTACACCTGTTGCCAAAGTAAAAGCTACTACAGTCAATTGTGTCTGACTCATAGTTGCTTTAAAATATTTTTGGATTGCAGGCATACTGACTCCAATAGCCACTGCTGAACCTTGTCTTAATAAAATTGAAAATAACGTTAATATTCCATTACTTGCAAATTGTTTTTTTGTTAACTCCATTGCATATCTTTAAATATTAGATAATCAATTATATTTATATGTTAAACCACAAACAAATTTTTCCTTATTTATTTGTTTTGTAAATATCCTTTCTTCTACGTTAAAAATAGCACCATCTTTGTGTTTAATTCTATATCTATAAGCAGTATTATTTATATGTTTCATCTCCTCACTTACTATTCCTAAATCTTCATGATGCACTAAAGTAAAATAAAAAGTTGGATCATCCATAAATACTTGTTTAGGATAACCTGTAAGCTTCTCTATTGAATCAGATAATAAATAATATTTCCCATCTCCTCTCTGTAAAGCATTGCTATATTTTTCAACAAAAAAGACATAATCTGAATATTTGAGCATGGAGTATATTAATTCAAGCTCTCCTGTTTCATTCTTTTTAGCTGTAATGTCAAACATTTCTCCAGAGTAAATCTGGCCTATCCTATCTCTTCGATCTAAAATCCAACGTATTTCATTTGTTGCTCTATTTATTACTCTATATTCCTTTTCACAAGGATAGCTGTGTTCTGTCGAAGCACTTACAAAATATTTACCTTCTATCTCTAAAATTTGATTTCTTAGAAGATGTTTATCTACATCATAAAGACTTTCTTTTTTTACTCCATAAAATTCTTCTACAGCATTATTAATATAAAGCATTTTAATAAAATCATTTCCTGACTCATTACTCGTCAATTCTGCAAACCAAACAACATGTTTTTTATTGTCATTGATTTTTCTTAATAATTGATTTTCTCTGCGTTCTTTTTTCTCTTTTGTCACATTCCTTGTTGAGCAAAATATTTGGATGTACTCATCTCTACGCTGAAACTGGTATGTGCTTTCACAGTATATTATTTTATTATTATCTTTTATAATTTCATGCTTGTGTGTAAAATTAACTGTTTCATCTGTTTTTTTACTTTCACAATCACATAGAATATCCATTAAATCACACTCTTTTCCATCTAACTCAACAGTGTAATCAGGTATATTAACATTCATGATAGGCAACATTTCTGAACCAACAATATCATATCCATAAAGCTTTTTTGCCGCATCATTTGCATAAATTACTTTTTCTAATGTTTTAATCCATACAGCATCTTTAGAATTATCATGTACTGATAATAAAGCCCTGTGTATATCTTCCTGTTTTTTCTTTTCTGTAATGTCATGAAAATAGCCAATGTGATAATCTTTATCCTTGCCTCTAGTTACTTCTGTTCTTAAATTTATCCATCTAAGTTCATTTTTTATTTTATGTTTAATATGAAACTGATAATTTCTATAATTTTCATTTTTTTTATTTTCTAAATATTTAACATACTCACCTTTAGAATCTTCCGCTATTATTTCTCCCCATATATCCTTTCTAAACTCTTCTTCCGTTAATCCTAAAACTTCTTCAGACGCACTATTCACATATTCAAAAATAAACTTGTTAGAATTATGTATGCTCCGTCCTGTATAGCAAAGCATATTAGAATTATCTATACAGTACTTCAATGCCATATTTTCCGTTTCAGCATTAATGATTTCACTCATATCATGCTGCATTCCACCGGCATAGGAGTCACCGCCTATAGTAAATGTAAATCTTTTTTCGGAAATATATTTAATTGTTTTATCAGGCAGTATTATTCGATATGATAGATTTATTCTGCTATTATCAATTTTATTTTGCTTTTCTATAGCTTTTAATACTTTTTCTCTATCGTCATCATGAATACAGTCAGTCCAGTTTTTAGGAAATATAAAAGGAGCTTTCAGTACATCAAAAAGCTTGTACCTAGCTCTGTTATTATAAAACACTTTAAATCTTAGTTTATTATTAATTCTCTTTATTTTAGCTAACCATATAGCCTCATCAGTGATATTAATAAGCTCTGTTTTTATTGTATCGGTACGAATTCTCTTTTTCAGGGTAGAAATATTCTCATACACGCCGGCAAGACCTAAAATAGTATCAGCTTTATCTCTTATTAAATATCGTGATTCCAAACATGGAATTGTAGTCCCAGGAATTGTTGATTCTTCACCGATTTGATCTATACCCTGCTCCAAGACCTTAAGATCTTTTTCTTTAATAAAACCTGCAATTTTCCCTGGGTATAGTTCATGATCGGACATACCATGAATATTAGATTTAAGAATATTTAATGATTTTTTAAAAGTATCATTACCCATTACATAATTAAGATTTACATCTTTTATATACAAATGAGACTTTATAGATGAAAATAAAGCTTTTAAAATAACATTAACTCTTAAAACTTCATTTTTTGATTTAGTCAAGAATAAGGAAAGTTGCTCATATTGTTTGACATAATATTCTACTTCATCATTTTTTTGAAACAGATCAATAATATCAATTGACTCTGATAAACTATCGCTCTTAAGAAGTTCTTTTAAATCAGATATTTTACCCACTTTTATATTTAAGTAGCGGGCTATATCTCTTACAAGAGCTTCACCAGGGGTAGCCGAACCATTCTTCCAACAATAAACAGTATTACGGCTTACTCCTACCTTTTTTGCAAATTTGGTAATAGAAGTTCTTTGCTGTTCAAGGTATGCAATTAATTTTTCAGGATAAAATTTCATTTTGCCTAGAGTATATTTGTAATATTATGTAATCTATTTGTAATATATTGTACTATATTTAGTTTTCATTGCAAATTAAATTGTATTTATCAAACTAAGAAGTACTGTGAATATATAAACACTGCTATTTAACACGCATAAGACAAAGGATAAGAGGCATCGTGAAAAAGTCACTGTTTTACAAAATAAAATCAGACAAAAAATACGATGAACTAAATTTTGATATAATCAATAGACATCTTGAGTCTTTAGACTATGGTGATGCAACTATCTATAAAATAATATTGGTTGTTGAAGAGTTTATAACTAATATCCTTAAATATGCCAATAATCAGGGTGAAATCTCATTAGCATTAAATTTCTCTGCTAATTTAATCACCGTAAATATTGCAGATTATGGTAAAATGTTCGATCCTCTTGAAATTAAAACCCATGCGTTAATAGATTCAGTCAACGATTCCAAAATCGGCGGATTAGGAATACATATTGTTAAAAACATTGCCAACAGTATTAGTTACCATAGAATGGGAGGTAATAATATAATAAAAATTATTATTGCGAATGAAAAAAAAACAGATAAAATTATTAAAAATAATCAAACTACACAGGAAGCTTTAATCTTTGAAAAGTTTAAAGCTAAATCTACAGCAAATTCTCCTGTTGCCAGTTTTATATAACTCAGCTCGCATATATGAGTTAAATATTATATTCAGGTTACTGCAAAGGCTAAACTTACTTAATTCTATAACTTTTAAATTTAGGCATTTTTCTTTTAGTTTTTATATTTTTGTCTTGATTATTCTGCCCACTAAGCCCACTGCCATTTTTTAAATTATCCCCATCATGAACTTCCGGTACAATATTTTGGGGTTTATTAATCCCTACGCTGTTAGATCTCTTCTGTCCATTAAGCTTATAGCCTACAGCTTTGTTACCTTTTGTTTTTGGAGTAACTATACCCTTTGAATAATGTTTCTTTGTTTTTTTACTGTAATGCGACTTACTGTTTTTTTTGCCAGTTCCAATATTATTTCTAAACTTAGGAGATTTTGTTTTCGGGCTATATTCAAATGACGTCTTATTCCCATTCCCCACTGAAGATTGTTGAATTTGGCTATTAGAAACAGGTTTCATTGCAACTAATAAAAATCCTAATACTGAAAAAGAAAATATAACATAAACAGTTTTTTTTAATTTCATATACTACTCCATTTAGTTCAAATAATATCAATATGCTCATAACTCGTAACTACATTATAATGAATATTATGTAAATTGACAAGAAATATATTAATTCCAATATTAACGGATGCGCAGGAGCACATCCCTACCAGATTGAATATTCCATATAATTGTTATCTGCCAGTAGAACTGACTTTTTATCAAGCATTTTAGCATGGTCCAGTCAGCCGTTAATTGTATATTTAACCTGGATATTATAATTTCTTATTTTCGCCAAAATGCCGGTAGAAACAGTACAAGTACGGTATACAGCTCCAATCTTCCGAGCAACATTTCAAAAGCCAGTAAAATTTTTGCTGATGGAGTCATCCACGCATAAGTACAAACACCCCCTACCTTTCCTAAACCGGGTCCGATATTACCCAGTGCTGCAATTGATGCTGATGCTGCAGTAACAATATCATTCACCCCAAAACAAGTTAAAAGTAGGCTAAAAATCACAAATATTGAAACAAAAATAACAAAAAAGCTAACAGCTCTTTTTAAAATTATATTTTCTACTCTATGCTTATTCAGCCTTACATTAGGTAATGATCTTACAAAAATATGCCTCTCTAATTCAGATACTACATATTTAGCAATTAATACTATTCTTGAATTTTTTATGCCCCCTCCTGTTGATCCACCGCACCCGCCAATAAACATAAGACATAAGAGCAGCAGCATACAGTAAGCAGGCCATAAATTAAAATCAGATGTTACAAACCCGGTTGTTGTTAAAATAGAGACAACTTGAAAAGCTGAGTACCTCAATGATTCCCAAAATGAAGCATCTGCATATACAAAACCTGTTGTTGTAACTATTTTTGTCCCGGTCAAAAATAGAGCTATCGAAAAAGTAGCTATAATAGTGATTAATAAATAAAAACGAAATTCTTCATCCTTAAAATGCGCAAGAGTTTTGCCCCTCAAAAATCGGTAGTGAAGCACAAAATTAACACCTGCTAAAAACATAAATACTGTTATTACTGATTCAAAATAAATACTATTATACGCACCAATACTTGCCTGTTGAGTAGAAAAACCTCCAGTTGCCATGGTTCCAAAAGCAGTACACCATGAGTCGAAAATAGTCATTCCGCCCCACCACAGCAATCCGGCTTCAACTACGGTAAATAAAACATACACGCCCCAAAGTATCTTTGCAGAAGAAGCTATTCTTGGAGCTATCTGATCTTCTGTCGGACCTGGCACTTCAGCAGAGTATAATTTATGTCCGCTAATTCCAAGCGATGGCAGTATTGCCAGCGACAAAAGAACTATTCCCATACCGCCAAGCCAATGAGTAAGACTTCTCCAGTAAATAAGACCTCTAGGCAGATCACTCAACCCTAAATGAAGTTTTGCTCCTGACATCAGAACTGTTGAGCTGTCAATTATACTTGCTCCGGTAGTACTGAATCCTGACATTGTCTCAAAAAATCCATCATACCAGTTAAAGTGCGAAACAAGAATAAAAGGAAGGGCACCAAGAAGTGACGCGAATAGCCACCCAAAAGTAACAATTCCAAATCCTTCTCTAAAACCAAAACGCTTAGAACCTCCTCTTGCAAAATATCTAAAAGCAATACCACATATAATTGTTATTAATGAACTTAAAAACAGCATATGTATAGCAGTAAATGAATCACCCATTAACCATGCCACAGGCACCGAAGTTAACATTGCCAGTCCGACTATAACAATAATGGACGCAACTACTCTAATTACTAGTCTGATGTTCATAGCTTTAAAAATCTTTTCTTTTTAAAAAGGGATTCGAACTGCTTTATATTCTGATCAGTTGTTACAGCAACAACCTGATCGCCTTCCTGCAGCATAAATTCTCCGGTAGCAGGTACCATTTTACCATTTCTGAAAACAAGAGCTAAGATAACCGAAGGAAAGCCTTCGCAATGTGAAATTTTCTTTCCGCAAATAGGTGAAGAAGATGTTACATACAACTCATATACATAACCACTTGTTCTCTGCAAAATAGAATGAACTTTAGCTGTTTCAGTACCTAAAAGATTTAATACTGAATTTACTGCAACCAACCTTGGGCTGAATCCGCAATCTATAGCACCAATACCTGGGACTATATCTACATACTCTTCTTTATTTGTAATTGTTATAACTTTACCGGCTCCTTTTTTCTTCGCCAAAATACATGTGAGAATATTTTCTTCATCATCATCAGATGTACTGATAAAGGCTTCACATGCATCAATACCGGCTTCAAAAAGCACCTCACTTTCAGTTGGATCGCCATGTATAACCATTAAATTTTCACCAAGTTCATTGAGAAGTTTTTCTCCCTTCTCAAGTGATTTTTCTATCAGCTTTACATGATATCCTTTTTTAATTAATTTACCGGCCAAAATTTTACCAATATTAGTAGCTGCAACTATTATTATATTTTTTATCGTATTACTATCAGGTTCCACCAGTTTGATAAATTTGTTTATGCTGGATTTATTGCCGGCGACATAGACTTCATCACCAGCTGAAAAACTGATACGGCCATGTGGAATTACTACCTTCTGATCTCTAACTAAAGCAGAAAAACGTATTTTTGATAGAAGTTCTTTATTAGGGAAATCGTGTATTTTAACACCTCCCAAAGGAGATAATCGCGGAATTTTAACCGCCGTTATCTGGGCATCAGCCTGTTTAAACATTACTCTTTCAATAACTATATTATGATCTAATACACCAATTATTTTTTTGACACATTCATCTGTCGGAAAAATCAAATTATCTATTCCTAAAGAGGAAGGAGAATAAGAATCTTCATTAGAAAAATAACTTTGACTTGAAAGCCTGCAAACTGTTTTATTAACTTTAAAATGTTTAGCAACCATGCATGCTAAAATATTTGAAGCATCACTGCCTGTTGTTGCTATTAAAATATTACAGTTTGAAATACCTGCCATTTTAAGAATATTAAAATTTGAACAGTCACCATGAACTGTCATGATATCAAGTTTATCCTTCAATCTATCTAAAAGTTTAATTGAAAAATCTACTACTACGATATTGTTATCTTTATCACCAAGCGTGTAAGCCAGTTGTTTACCGACTTCCCCTGCTCCAAGAATAATTATATTCATTTAACTTGTCGCTCTATAAGTAAGTTTTATGTTTTTAATTGTGAAGTCTTGACCATTTTGGACAAGACTTTGAAAATTTAAGTTCAAATATATTTTATGAATTTTAGTTTTTAGTTTCCCAATTTCAATTAAGTTCTTGCCAAAACACTAACTATTGTACTAAAATATAATAATATTAGAATTCTAAACCTAAACTTATGAGAATCCAGTTATGATTAAAAGATTTATTGACCATTCAGCAAATGAACGTACTTATTTATCATGGATAGGAACATCTATAGCAATAATGGCTTTCGGATTTGTTATTGAACGGTTTGATATATTTATCTCCTATATAGGAAAAGCACTCGGAAGTAATGTGCACGTAAACTCTACATTTTCGGCAAACCTTGTGGGGATCTTATTATTATTTATTGCTGTTGCCATGGTAATCGTTGCAACAATAAGATTCTACCTTTACAAGAAGGCTATTGATGCAGATAAACCATTACCTTACGGCACAGTTAAGTCCATTTTTCTACTCGCAGCGTTAATGGTTTTCCTAGGAATTTTTCTTGCAATCTATATGTTCCTACAAATAACATAACTTTTTAAACTATATTCAATTAATAATTAACCATTAAAAAAGGATGCCTCAAAAAGCATCCTTATTAATTTTAAAAAATAATTTTACTAATTCTATTTTTGAGTTGCACCTGTTGTAACATCAGGAGTACTGGCTTTTTCTCCGCCCATCATTGGACAATTCCCCATCATCTTTTTCTTTTGAGACGGAGTCATTTTACATTTTTTTTTCATCATTTTTTTGCACTTAGCCATCATCTGCTGCTTTTGTTCAGGTGTCATATTTTTCATTTTAGAACATTTCTGCATCATTGCCTTTTTCTGGGCAGAAGTCATGCTATTCATTTTCTTCTGGCACTTCTGCATCATTAACTGTCTTTGCTCAGGTGTCATCTTTTTTGCCATTGGACAATTCTTCATCATCTTTTGACATTGTGTTTTATTTTGAACAGACGTCTGTGCAGTAGTAGAAACAACATCAGTAGAAGTATTATCTGATTCGACTGCATAAGCAGTTACCATTCCCATTAGCAAAAAAGTGATTGTTAAACCGATTAACTTTTGTCGAGTAGGCATAATATATTTCTCCTTTTTATAATTTAATTTTTCATTTATAATGTGAAGAACTTCAATGCCCCTCACAGAACCGTACTTGAAGATTTCCCTCATACGGCTCTTCAGTATA
>Ga0233431_1002547_pt1 | contig 25142 bp, 35 predicted proteins | sample SI_118_April2016_FD_179867 | JGI IMG/M metagenome (GOLD analysis project Ga0233431, IMG submission 179867) | Seawater microbial communities from Saanich Inlet, British Columbia, Canada - SI_118_April2016_200_MG | ecosystem: Environmental > Aquatic > Marine > Inlet | place: Canada: British...
ACACAAAGCCAAAGAAGACAGGATATCATGAATGTGCTTTGTGTCATGGACTTTTACACGGGACACCTCGTGGAACTGTTGTACAGATTAGACGGATGAAGACATCAGAGCGTAAGCCAACAAGACCCTTTGGTGGCCAGCTATGCAGTAAGTGCACTAGAAAAGTAATGAGTTTTAGAGCTCAGTTAAAGGGTGAAATAATCAAACCTGAAGATGTTCCCATTAGCTTACGGGGGTATGTAAATGGAGTTTAATAAAAAAACTGATGCGGATTACGCTAAAAAAGACGTCCCAACTAGATGGAATATATCTAAATTACACCAAGTAGAACCCGGTGTTTTCGAAACATTTGATAGCTTAACCCGAATAATTGCACAAAAGTGTGAAACTTGTCCAATAACCATACCTGGCAACAAATGTAATAAGTCATTTTTTGAACTACAAGAAAGACACTCAACAGTAGGAGATTTTGAAGTTCAGGACGTAAGTTGCACTGTAGATTATGCAGGAGATTTTTCAAATAGGAGCGTGGAAAATGGTAATTGAAGTAGGTAGATTATGTGTAAAACTGGCTGGAAGAGATGCTGGCAAAGAATGTTTGATTGTAGATGTAATTGATGCTAATTATGTAATGATTGATGGTAGTACTCGACGAAGAAAGTGTAATATTGATCACTTAGAGTTATTACCGAAAGTTGCAAAGATCAAGAAAGGCGCAGCCTCAGCAGATGTTGCTAAAGCACTTAAAGACCTTGGTTTTGAAGTAAAAGAAACACGAGCAAAAGTTGCTAAGAAAAAAGCAGCACCGGCTAAGAAAACAATCAAAGAAAAGGTCGCAGCTAAGGTTAAATCAACTAAATCTGATACAAAGAAGAAATAAGTATTTATACTTGTTTCTCGTATTATTTTTATGGTAGAGTTTATCGCAAAGATATTACCACTTCTTTTGATTGTTCCTGGCGGAATATTGTTTTTCCTAAAACTTGGCGTAGAACTTACGTTACTGGGATTGGCAATGGTTGCACTCGGAGTAATAATTGGTTGGTATTCTCAGCACAAAAGTCTTAAATCCGGTGAAACTACCCGATCAGGACCTGGCGGAATATTCATCAAAAAGAAATAAGTTAGGCAGATTCAGCTGCTCGTTCGTTATCAAATGCTTTTTGTTGCAGTGCCCTAGTTTTATCATTTAAGTAAGGTCTAGACATCCAATATTCTTCGTCATCCATCGTACAAACGTCATGAATGTCATGAAGATTTTCACGTAATCCTTTAGCTAAAGCGTTAACTTTACCTTCATCAAAACCTTTAATTTCAATTTTTACTGTAACTGGATCATACCGACCAAATTCACCTTCACCGGCAATCTCCCAAGTCAGTAAGTATGCCGCGTCATTTGCTAAATTGTATTCAACAATGTTTGTTGTGCGACCATTAGAATTGGTTAAATGTACCATCTCTCGCATCTTGTTGCTTGTTCTGGCATGCTCAACTTCAGCAAATCTATACCATATATCGGTTTCTTCTACTAACACAGTAGTTTCTGTTGGGCTTACAAGACCGGCTAAATCGATACCCGGTTCTGAAAGAACATTTGTAGGTACCTGTGCGAATTTTCTAGCATAACCTTCTATAAATTGGTTAATGTCTGAAATACTTTGACCGTTAACCTTGAAACTATGCTTGCCACGTCGTTCTACAGTTAAGGTGTCACTAGGTATGGATCGTTTTATGAACACATCCTGGCGTTTTTTAAGAACGTCCCAACCAGTTTTTGCCATGTATTGCGGTTCTTCAAATTCAATAAGTACTTCCATTTTATTTGTTAGATCGATTACGATGTAAATAATGATAAATAACCATTGCTGAAAGTATCATAGAACCCAACATTGGCGAAACTTGGTTAAGTGGTTCTACTACTTCAGGTAAAACCTCGCCAGCAATAAATTCTAGACTTCCCGCGCCTTGGATAGTTGTCTCACCCATTACGTCAATACCAAAATCACTAACTGCAAGTGCTCCAGTTAATTGCGCAGGTTTGTACGTATCTTCCGGAGTCCATCCTTCGTTTAAGCTAGGGTTTTTAGTTATCATGTTATTAATTTAACAATGTAACAATTGTCTTTCTCTTTGTCGAGGTTCCTGTCTCCGTCTCTGTTGCTGACTTTGTATTTGTTCCCGTCGCTCTGTTTCTCTCTCACGACGCAGATATGCCTGGTGTGTAACATTAATTTCTTCTACTTTTTCTATAATTGCGTCAAATTCGTTATTAGTTATGTATACAGTTAGATCATCTTCATGTAATCTGTCTCTAATCATTTCAACAACGTCATTTTCTTCAACTTGCTCACCCTGTGCATTTTTAAAAATCGCAACAGCATAGTCTTCAATTACTGAATCTCTTACGGGATCTTTTCTGTGAAGATGTGCTTGCCATTGTGCTTCAGGTATTCGAATCTTTTCATATAATAGTATTTGGCCAACATAGTCAAGAATTTTTGTTTCTGGTTTTGCACCACGGAAAGTACTTCCAATACTTGTTCGTTCATCTTTAGCACGAGGTATTGAATACCATATTGCTGGTTCGTTAGCTTCACTGTTTAGATTATGAATTTTTAATTGAAGGTCGCCGTTTTCACATCCTCTTGAGGCTATACAAATTTGTTCTAATTGCTCTCTTTGTCCCGGAGCTTCAAATGTTTGAGGCATTAAACCAAGATGTTGATAAATCGGTACAACTTTGCTATCCTTAAGACCTTGAAAAAAGTCGCTTACAGTTGTACTTGAATTAATTTCAATTGTTTTTCCGCCTTTGTGCGGTGTGTATTTAATTGGCATTTTATTTACCTTATTACTTGGAAGTGACATAAGATGTTTATAAAGTTTTTGGTTTTCCTTTTGAGAAAAGAAAACCTAATGTTCTAGCCCATATAATAACCCACGTAAATTACGTTTGGGTTTATGCCCAAACTTTTCAACTTTGTAATTTATGCCAGCATTATCAAGTATCGAATGTATCGGAGACGTTTTTTTTAAGTGTAACTTACCTACGATTCCAATAATTGGTTTTTCATGCGTTCTTTTTTTAACATATTCCACGAAAGTATTCCCCATCTTAATCTCTCGTTCGGTATCTTTTGACTCCACCTTATCTTGGTGCTCTTTTAATCGATCAAATAGTTTATCTGGATCTCCGCGTAGCAAATTTTTTCTAAGCCCGCTTTTATCTATGTCACAACCTGCCGGCGTTGCACCTGCTGTACCAATTGCTCTTAGCAGGTATCCTATTTGGTGCATAGATCCAAGATCCTTACCAAAAAACTTAATTTTATGGTATACCCAATCGACCGCACTAGGATCTGCTTGTGACGTATTAATTCGGGTTTTTATAACCTCCAGGATTTCTGAGGAGAACGTATATAGTGGAGTATTAAGTAGAGAATTGAAGTCTTTTGGGACTCCGGAGTACATTTCTTCTTTTATTGCAGAAAAGGTAGCTTTTTTATCTTTTTGAGAGCCTCCTAGGGAGTATACGTCGCGTTTTGCCTCAGCAACTTTCCATGCTAAGGCACGGTTTATTGAGGGGATAACGTTGGGCGCTATGTTTAAATCGTTTAAATTGATGCCAACATGATTTGCGAGCTCGTTTAATGTGGCTATTTTATATATATCGATAAATTTTTGAGCCTGCTCAGGAGGTAGATCATTAAGACTTTCAAGTAAAACATATTCCGGCTGTTTTTCTTCTATTAACTTAGCTTCTTTTTTAATTAAATCTGTAGATGTATGATCATCTGCGATTAATATTAGTTCCAAAGATTTCTTTTTTATTATACCCATGCTGCTCAAAGCCCAGAAGACTGCCGTAACTAACAAAACGATTAATATAAACTGCATAATATCTTTGGAACTTGGAGCATAAAAATTTTCCCAAAACATTCTTAACCTCAAGGTTCGCTTTGTTTTATGGGAAAACTTCCATTTGAGAATCGAAAGCCTGGAATTTTAGTTAGACATAAGGACATAAAGATATCTAAGTTTAAGACGCGTAGTGCTGAAGAATTGCTTCGATGTGGAATTGTTAATCTTGATAAGCCTGCACCAATGCTATCAAAAGTAGCTGCGCGTAAGATAAAAAATAATATGGAAATTTGGAAAGCAGGCCATGCAGGCACTCTTGACCCCGCAGTTACAGGAGTTTTACCAATTTTTCTAGCAAAAGCAAGGAAGCTATCTGGAATTCTTACAAATGCAGGCAAGGAATATCGCTGTTGGATGCGAATTCATGAGGATATTCCTGAAGCTAAAGTAAAAGCTGCTTTAAAAAAATTTACAGGAAAAATAACTCAATTACCTCCAAAAATATCTGCTGTAAAGAGAGTTGAGCGAGTTAGAGAAATATATTATGTTGATTACATAAAGAAGGACCGTAATACATATGAATTTATAATTGGGTGTCAAGCAGGCACATACATACGAAAATATTGCCACGATATTGGAGAATATCTCGGAACAGGCGGACATATGGCAAAACTTATTCGGACAAAAGCAGGACCTTTCAAGCTTAAAGATTCAATTAAATGGGAAGATGTTTTTGAATTATATAGAAAATATATGAAGAGCAAGGACGATAAATTAATCCAGAAATTAATAAGACCTATTGAAGAAGCAGTGAATTTTCTACCAAAAGTTTGGGTTGATGATGATGTTTTACCAAGATTAAAGAATGGCTCTCCTATTTTTGCACCAGGAATTGTGCAAGTTGATAATGATATCAAAGTTGGAGATATTGTAGCATGTTATACAACAAAAAGCAAGTTAGCATCTGTTGGTTTTGCTGAAATGGATTCAAAACAAATGATAAAAGAAAAGAAAGGAATGGCTGTTAAAACTGATGTTGTTATGCTTTAAATTCTCTCCAACCGAGTGTATATGTTTTTACGTCCCCATTAAAGTTACTAATTCTTAATTTATATGTAAAATCTTCACTAATTTCAGGATTTTTTACTTCTTCAATATCATCTAAGTTTTTTAATCTAATTTCAATAGCATCATCACCCGCATAATTTGTAGCTTCTATTTGCTTATCAAATAATATCTCATATTCCCTATCAGTTCCTCCGACAGGAATTTTTTCAAGTGAGGCGTGTGCATATTTCCATAATATTTCACCAAATATTTTTTTAGACAATGAAATTCTCTCGGCTACATTTGGATTTTTTGTAAAAGTTATAGCCTCGATTAAATCACCTTTTGCTTCAATAACAGAGTCACCAGTTCTTACACTAAATTCTACCATACACTTACTAATAGTAAAAACTTAAAAACCTTTCTTTGAGGCAAAAACTTCTTAATTCTTGAACTTAAGTTAATATATGGTAGATCATTACTTCTCTAAAAAGCCAACATCTGCGCTAAGGATAAAGCCAATTGAGTTGAACTTACTTGATATGGATTTTACTTTTGATACTGCGAGTGGTGTTTTTGCAGTTGGAAAGCTTGATAGGGGAACAGAATTGCTAATAAAATCAATTGATTCAAAAGGTGGCAAGCTTCTCGATTTAGGCTGTGGATATGGTGCAGTTGGAGTTACACTATCTGTATTTTTTGATGAAGTATATATGGTAGATGTTAATGAGCGCGCTGTAGCTGTTTCAAAGCGAAACAAGAAGCGAAATAAGTGCAAAAATTGCATAGTTCTTCAATCAGATGGGTTCTCAGCAGTTGAAGGAAAGAAGTTCGATGTAATTGCTACAAATCCACCTACACATGCCGGAAAAAAGCTTATTTTTAGCTGGATTGAGCAAATAAAGAGCTATCTAGCGCCAAAAGGAGCATTTTATTTGGTATGTAAGACAAAGCTTGGCGCAAAGAGCTATGAAGCAAAAATTCAGGAAGAATTTGGAAACTGCGAGACAATAAAGAAGGGCAGCGGCTATAGAGTTTTCAGAGCGATTAACTTATAAATAATAGATTAGCTTTATTTTTAGCAGCGTATTAGCGAAAAAAATGCCGGGGTGGCACAATCTGGTACTGCGCTGGCCTTGAGAGAATCCCTTTCTTGTAAGAAAGGTCTTCCAACCCCAAAGAACATCGGTTGGATGATTCCAATATAGCCAGTTTCCTTTGGATATGCTGGTTCGAATCCGGCTCCCGGCGCTTATATTTATGAAATTCATAAAAATTATTAAGAGTAAAGATTTTCAGTTAGTTACTTTATTTGTATTATTTGATTTAATTATAACCAATATTGGTATAATTTTTGGTTATGGTCAAGAAGGACATTTGATTGCGCGGATGTTTACAAATAATTTTACTGGCATGTTTTTATTGATGATATTATGTTTAATTATCTTATTATTTTTGTTTTCAATTCTAAAAGGTTTATTGCGGCAAATATATGCTAGTTTTCAAATTGGTGCTAGTGTTGTAGGTATAATTAGTTGGATTACACAAATTTTATTTGTAATTCCAGATAATTTTGGTCCTTCATTGGCATCTATTTTTGTAGTGTGGTCATCTACAGGGATACTGGTTGCCTTGTTTACCTTTGTTTTATTTGAGAAAAAAGGATGGAAATATTGATTTTAATTAAACACAACCTTTAAAAATGCAACAAAATAGAGCTAATTAACAATCAAAGACCCAAAACCTTGAGGGGGAGTCCGTTTACATTAATGTTCTCGGCGAAGATCCTTTGAGCTAAGAAATATTTTAATATGGAAGAAAAACCAAAACAAGAGAAATCAGAATTTAAAGCAATACTTAGACTTGCTGATAAAGAAGTAAAGGGAGAAGTCCCATTATTTCACGCAATTTCAAGAGCTAGCGGCGCAGGTTTTATGTTCGCTAATGCAATTGTTAAAGTTCTTAAGCTTGATGAAAAAAAGCAAGTTGGTAGTTTAAGCACACCTGAAATAGAGAAAATTGAAGAGGCTATGAAAAATCCAGCTAAATTTAATATTCCAAAATGGCTTTTCAATAGACGAAAAGACTTAGATTCTGGCGAAGATAGACATATTGTATCTTCTGATTTAGAACTTGCAAAGAAGTTTGATGTCCGAAGATTAAGACGTATTAAATGTTATATTGGCATGCGACATGCTAGAGGCGATAAAAAGCTGAAAGTAAGAGTGCATGGACAAAGAACAAGAAGTACAGGACGAACAGGAAAAACTGTTGGAGTAGTTAAGAAACGAGGTAAATAAGTAATTTAAAATGGGCGATCCAAAAAAACCAAAGAAATTGTATAAGAAACCAGGGCATCCTTGGGAAGCAGAGCGAATCAAGGAAGAGATTGGTCTGAAAAAGGAATACGGCCTATCAAATAAAAAAGAAATTTGGAAAACTTCTTCAAAACTTAGAGATTGGAGAAGTCAAGCACGTCATATTGTTAGTTTACCTGAAGAGCAAAGAGATGAAATGGAAAAAGCACTTGTTACTAAACTTAATCGATTAGGTGTTCTTGAAAAAGATAATAAAATTGATGATATTTTAGCACTAGATGTTCGAACTATTTTAGATAGAAGATTACAATCTCAGATTTACAAGTTAGGTCTTGTAAATTCAATAAAGCAAGCACGTCAATTTATTCTTCATGGAAAAATTGATGTTAATGATAAAATAATTACAGCACCATCTTATTTAGTTAAAAGAGATGATAAATTAAGATTAAAACCAGGATTTATTCCAGTTATTACTAGGATTGTTCGTAAGGATGAAAAATTAATCGAAGCTATTAAATCTCCAGAAAATAAAGAACAAGTTCCTGCAGCGCCAAAGACCGACAAGCAAGTAGTTGAAGAAGTTGCTAAGAAAGCAACTAAGGAGGCAAGCGCATAATGGCAAAAGGAATAAAAGGAATTGTTAATATTTACGCTTCTTACAATAATACTATTGTTCATATTACTGATCTAACTGGTTCAGAAACAATTGCATTAGCATCTGGCGGACAGATGGTAAGAGCAGATCGTTTAGAATCAAGCCCAACTGCAGCAATTATGGCAGCTAAAAAAGCAGCAATAATCGCTAAAGAAAAGGGTGTAGATAAAGTATTTGTTAAAGTTCGTGCAAAAGGTGGTCAAAACGGTTCAAAATATCCTGGACCTGGAGCACAACCAGCAATACGTGCTTTAACTAGGTCTGGCATAAAGCTTTTAGGTATAGAAGATGTAACACCTATACCACATGGCGGATGTCGTAAGAAAGGTGGTAGACGAGGAAGGAGACAGTAAATGAAAATTCAAAAAATAAAATCAGATTCTAAAGGAGTAACACGATTCATTGTTGATGATACTAATGCAGCTTTTATGAATGCATTACGTAGAGCTTGTACTTTTGAAGTTCCAGTTTTAGCTATTGAAGATGTTTATTTTGTAAAGAACTCATCAGCATTATATGATGAGATATTAGCACACAGACTTGGATTAGTTCCATTAAAGACCGATTTAAAGTCATACATTATGACTGAAAATTGTAAATGTAAGGGCGAAGGTTGTGCAAGATGTCAAGTTAAAATTACACTAAAAATTGCAGGACCATGTATGGTTAGAGCAAAGGATTTTAAAATTCAAGATTCTGCAATTAAACCTATATTTCCAGAAATGCCTATTGTTGAATTACTTGAAGGACATGAAATTGAATTTGAAGCAATCGCAACATTAGGAAAAGGTAAAGAGCACGCAAAATGGAGCGCAGGACATTCATATTATCAAAGATATCCAAAAATAATAGTTGGTTCAGGCAAGAAGACAAAAGAAGGAATATCTTACTGTCCAAATAATGTTTTCAAAGGAGAAAAAGTTGCAGAGATAACAAATTGTAATCTTTGTGGTTCTTGCCAAGAAAATTCTGATAATTCAATAAAAGTTGATGGTGAAGATAATAAATTTATATTTACACTTGAACCATGGGGACAACTTAATGTCACTGAACTGCTAACTAATGCAACTAAAATATTAAGTGAAAAAACTAAGGAATTAAAATTAAAATGAGAAATATAAAATCTACAAATATTAATTTTAGAAGATTAATTGCTAGTCTAAAGAAACTTTCAAATGATAAGAAAGTAAATATTTGGGATGCTGTAGCAAGTAATTTAAGTAAGCCAGCAAGATCTCGTAGACATGTTAATTTAACTCGTTTAGAATCATATGCTAGTAATGGCGAAACAGTAGTTGTTCCAGGAAAAGTTTTAGGAACAGGTGAATTATCAAAGAAAATTACTGTCGCAGGATGGCGATTTTCAGATACTGCTTTTGATAAAATAAACAAAGTTGGAAAAGCAATATCAATAGAAGAATTAATGAAATCAAACCCAAACGGGAAAAAAGTGAGGATAATTGGATGATGTTAAAAATGAAACATTTTGAACAGCCTGCAAAAACGGAGGTTTTGGCATGAAAACTGTTGATGCAGAAGGATTAATATTAGGAAGAATGGCTACACACGTAGCTAAATTAGCATTAGCTGGAGAGCAAATTAATATAATCAATTGCGAAAAAGCAGTTGTTTCAGGATCACAGTCAAAAATTGACAAGCGTCATAAATTAAGAGAAATGGGATCTCCTTTCAAAGGACCTTTTTACCCAAAGGCAGCAGACCGAATTGTTAAACGAGCAATAAGAGGTATGCTTCCATACAAGCAACAAAGAGGAAGAAATGCATTTGAACGAATTAAATGTTATATTGGTCAGCCAGAAGGTATTGAAGTTAAAGATATGATTTCATTTCCAAAGGCATCAAAAGAAAAAATCGCTAATATTAAAACAATAACAATTGCAACAATTTCAGAGAGAATATAAAATGGTTGAAAGAAAAGCAAAAACAACAGTAAAAGCAAAAGAGAAAGTAGTTCATGTTGCTGGAAAACGTAAGCTTTCTGTAGCAAGAGCAACAATAAAAAAAGGTAAGGGCTTAGTTAAAATAAATAGCACTCCAATTAATATTTATCAACCAGAAATTGCAAGATTAAGAATACAAGAACCAATTTTACTTACAGATATTTCTGGACTTAATATTCAAGTAAATGTTAAAGGTGGTGGCTGGTCAAGTCAAGCAGAAGCTGTAAGATTAGCTATTGCAAAAGCACTTGTTGAATATACTGGTTCAGCAGATTTAAGAAAAAAATATTTAGAATATGATAGACACTTACTTGTTGCAGATACAAGATTTAAAGAAACTAAAAAACCAGGAACTCACAGTCATGCTCGTAAAAAGAGACAGTTAAGTAAGAGATAAATAAAATGATAATACCAATAAGATGTTTCAGTTGCGGAAAACCTGTAGCACAGCTATGGGAAGAATTTGATAAGCGTGTAAAAGCAGGTGAAAAACCAAAAGAAATCATGGACAATTTAGGACTAAAACGATTCTGTTGCAGAGCATTATTTATGGGTCATGTTGATTTAATGCACAGCATTGCACAATTCAAAAAAGCATAATCACTGTTTTGCTATTTTTTTGCGTTACTTTTATTAACTTGCGCATATTAATTTATTAATGCAAATAGGTTTAAATCACATATCCATTGTTGCTTTTTATCTTATAATTGCATATTTTATATATAAAAATCGATCAAAAATCGAATTTCATAAAATTTATTTACTTTATCGAACAAAAGCAGGCATAAAGCTCATTGATCGTATTGCTAAGTGGCGTTTTTGGAAATTCTGGGGATATGCTGGAGTGCCTATTGGTTTTATTGGTATGATAGCAATAACTTGGATGTTACTTTCTAAATTTATTGAGATGTTAACGAAACCTGTTGTTGATAAAAGTGTTCAACTACTTCTTCCAGGAGTAAGTGTGGGTTCAGTAGGGCCATTTATGTTTATGCCTTTTTGGACATTTATAATTTGTATTACAATTATTATTCTTGTTCATGAAGGAGCACATGGAGTTATGTCAAGAGTGCATAACTTAAAAGTTAATTCAACGGGTCTTGGAATTTTTACAATAATTCCTTTAGCTTTTGTTGAGCCAGATGAAAAACAACTGGAGAAAGCAAAATTAAAGAAACAATTATCTATTTTCGCAGCAGGACCTTTTGCTAATATATGCACCGCAGCGATTGTTATGTTAATTTCAGCATTTATTTTAGTCCCTGCAGCAGGAAATTTACTTGCACCAGCAGGTTTAGATATTACAGATACTGTATCAGATTTCCCTGCTGAAAATGCCGGAATTATTTCTGGAGATACAATCCTTGCTGTAAATGATGTAGATACTTTGAGTGTAGATGCATTTATTTTAGAAATGGAAGATATAGCGCCAGGAGATTTAGTTAAAATATCTCTAAAAAATAGAGATGTGTCCTTAAATGTTATAGAAAATCCACAAGAACAAGATAAACCTTATTTGGGTGTAAGTTTTAAGCAGAATTTTGAGCCAAAATCAAGCACACCAATTGGGTCTTTTGTAGGCGATGTAGTGTTTTATTTAGTTAATTTATTTTCATGGTTAGCGTTACTTAATATTGGAATTGCTTTAGTTAATTTGTTGCCTATGGGTCCAGTAGATGGTGGACGTATGGTAAGAGCTACACTTGATAAAACTATGAAAAATAATAGAAAATCTAATGTTTTATGGTTAATTATATCTACAGGAGCGTTAGCTTTACTTTTAATTAATATTTTCGGACCAGTTATTATGTAGATACCCCGAAAATCAAATATTCTTGATACCGTTAGCTTTATTATATAGTCTTGCATAATATTTGTATGAGTGAATCGATTTTAAACATATTAAGGGAAATAGGCATAATCATAGATGACGATGCTCTAAAGGTTTTAGAAATTTTAGAGAAGAAGTCTATTGTTAATGAGAATGACATTGCTGACGCATTAGAAATGCGCGTTAATGATGTTAGAAAAGCGCTATACAAACTAGGTAATTTTGGCTTTGTGAGTTATACAAAAGAGAAAGATATTGAGAAAAAATGGTGGTATATTTATAATTGGCAGTTAGATAAAGCTAAAATACACTATAAATATATGCAGCATCTGCGCGCGATTTTACATAGAAAAGAGCAAGATTTGTTATCTGAGGAGAAATATGCTTTTCAATGTAACAAATGTAAACTAAAATATACTTATGATAGTGCACTAGAGCAAGGATTTTATTGTGGAGAATGTAATGGAATTCTTAAAAATGTTACAAATTCAAGGTTAATATCTCAACTTACTAAGGATATTAAATTGCTTCTTGAACAAGTTAAAGAAGAAGAAGAAATTGTTCGTAAAAATCAAGCTACTCAGAAAAAGGCTTACGAAGAGCTACTTGCAAAAGAAGAAGCAGAGGAAGCAAAAGTAAAAGAAAAGAAATTAGCAGATGCTAGAGCAAAAAGAGCAGCTACACGTGAAGCAACTAAAAAATTAGCAGCTAAAAACGCTCCAAAGAAGAAAGTAGTTAATAAAAAGCCTGCAAAGAAGAAACCTGCTAAGAAAAAAGCACCCGCTAAGAAGAAAGTAGCAAAGAAACCAATCAAGAAAAAAGCACCTGTTAAGAAGAAAGTAGCAAAGAAACCAATTAAGAAAAAAATTGTTAAAAAACCTGTCAAAAAGAAGCCAACTAAGAAGCGCCGTTAGATTTTTAAACTGAAGTTCTATTCTATTATTATAGCCCCATGGTGTAGCGGTCAAACGCAGTTTTCGTTAGAAAATGGGAATTCCGGATTAATCATCCGAGGCTTTGGACCTCGGGACTCAGGTTCGAAAGTAATCCCTTTCTTGTAAGAAAGGTTTTACAATCCCAAAGAACATTTTTTGGGAATACGAAAATCCTGGTGGGGCTACTTTATTTTTATATTATTTCCTTGCTATGGAAAACAAATCTTTTTAAAATTTACTTCCTTGCTCAACATATGGTTAGATTAGAAGTAGCTTTTAAGCCAGAATTCCAAGACGCACGTGGAGAAAGCACTAAAAAACAAATTATTCATGATTTAAAGATTAAGGTTGATTCTGTTAAGACCATTAATACATATGTAATTGATGCAGCTCTAGCAAAAGAGCAACTTGAACAATTAAAATCAACGATTTTTACAGACCCTTTGACGCAGACGTCTTCTTTTGAACCATTAGCAAAGGATTTTGATTGGATAATTGTTGTGGGCTTGTTACCTGGTATGAAAGATAATACAGGACGAACTTCTCAAGAAGCAGTAGAAGATTTGCTTAAAATAAAGTTCAAGGAAAATGAGGCAATTTATTATTCTACTCAATATCTTCTAAAAGGTAAGCTAACTCACGAGCAGTGCGATAAAATTGCTTCAGAATTACTAGCAAATGATTTAATTCAACAATGGAAAATAATTGATAGAAAAAATTGGGATTCTCACATTGGAATTGGTGAAAAAGTTCCAAAAGTTATGTTAACACATAAACCTACTGCAAAAGAGGTTGAATTAGATGTTTCTGATGATGAGCTTGTTCGTATCAGTGATGAGGGTTGCTTAGCTCTTAATTTACAAGATATGAAGACTGTTAGGGATTATTATAAGAAATCAACCGTTATTGCTGAGCGAGAGAAAGTAGGTCTTAGTGCTAAAGCAACAGATGTGGAATTAGAGCTTGTTGCGCAGACGCAGAGCGACCATTGCAAGCATAAAACTTTTGGTGGCATGTTTCATTATACAGATTTAGCAACAGGTAAGAAAGATAAATTTAATAGTTTATTTAAGACATTCATAACTGCTTCTACAAAAGCATTGCAAAAGAAAAATGATTGGGTTGTTTCAACGCTTTGGGATAATGCCGGTGTTATGAAGTTTGATGATAAAAATAATATTTGTATTAAGGGCGAGACACATAATTCACCATCAAATATGGAAGCATATGGAGGTTCAATTACAGGAATCGTTGGTGTTTATAGAGACCCAATGGGAACGGGATTAGGTTCAAAAATCTTTTGTGGGACATATGGTTACTGTGTTGGTCCACAGTTTTATAATGGTCCACTTAAACCTCGATTACACCCACATCGTTTACTTGAAGGTGTAAGAAAGGGCGTAGAAGATGGTGGAAATAAGAGTGGAATTCCAACACCATTTGGAAGTGTAATATTTGATAAAGATTATCTTGGAAAGTGTTTGGTTTATGTAGCTGCATTTGGCATAATGCCTAGTTTGGTTAAGGGTAAGCCATCTGAAAAAAAGACAGTATATGATGGCGATACAATGATAATGGTTGGAAACCGCGTTGGTAGAGATGGTGTTCATGGCGTTACTGCTGCTTCAGAAATTTATCATGAAGGTATACCTGCAGGACATGTTCAAATCGGAGATCCTTATACTCAGAAAAAAGCACATGATTTCTTACTTCAAGTTAGAGATAATGGATGGATTAATTTTATACAAGACATGGGTGGAGGAGGAATTTCTTCTTCAGTTGGTGAGACTGCAACATTTAGTAATGGATGCACATTAGATTTATCTAAGGTTCCATTAAAATATCCTGGCTTAGATCCATGGGAAATTTTAATTTCAGAATCACAAGAAAGGATGCTGCTTGCAGTAAGTCCAAGTAATGTCGATAAAATAATGAATTTAGCAAAATTGCATGATGTTGAAGTTACTATAATTGGTAAATATGAAAATACAGGAAAACTTCGCTTAGTGTATGATGATAAAACTGTAGGTTATTTAGATATGGATTTTATTCACTCTGGATTTCCACAATGGCAAATTGATGCGCATTGGGTTCCTCCAGAAATGCGTTTAACTGAGCCCGTGCTTAGTGAGCCAAAAAATCATAATCAAATTTTGAAAGATATTTTAGCAAGACCAAATATCTCAAGTAGAGAAGAAATAATTAGAATGTATGACCATGAAGTTCAAGGAGGTTCTATAATTAAACCTCTTTCTGGAAAAAATCGCGATGTTCATAGTGATGCTTGTGTGCTAAGACCTGTTTTAGGTTCAGATAAGGGCGTTGCAATTACTGCAGCAACTCCTATGAAATATAGTAGAATTGATACTTATCATATGACTGCTTGTGCAATTGACGAAGCAATTAGAAGAGTGGTTGCTGTTGGTGGAAGTTTGAAAGAAATTGGAATGATTGATAACTTTTGTTGGCCATCTGTTATTTACAATCCTAAGAAAAATCCTGATGGAAGATACAAAGCAGCACAATTAGTTAGAGCAAATCAAGCACTTTATGATTATGTAATGGCATTTGAAACACCGTGCTTATCTGGTAAAGATAGCATGTATGTTGATGGTAATATCAATAGCGATTATGGTCAGACAAAAAGAATATCTGCACAACCAACTTTACAATTTACAGGTGTAGGAATTATTGATGATATAAATAAATGTAATACATTAGATTTCAAACAAGCAGGAGATTTAATTTACGTTGTTGGAGACACTAAAGATGAATTAGGTGCTTCTGAATATTATGAAATGTTAGGTTATGTTGGACTTAATGTTCCAAAAGTTAATGCAAAATCATCAATTAAAATTTATAATTCAGTTAGTTCAGCAACAGAAAAAGAATTACTTGCTTCATGTGTAGGTATATATCGAGGAGGATTAGCAACTACATTAGCACAAGCTGCTTTTGCAGGAGAGATTGGAGCAGATATCGACCTTAAAGCAGTTCCATCAAATGTTGAGCAAGATAGTAAAATTCTTTATTCAGAATCACAAACAAGATTTGTAATAACTATTGACCCAAAGAACAAACAAACATTTGAGAATTTAATGAGCACAGCAAAAGTTCCTTTTGCACAAATTGGTGCTGTTGCAGATTCAGGAAGATTGCGCATTAAAGGCGTTAATGGAGATAAAATTTTAGATTCATCAATCACAGAATTAAAGGAGGCATGGCAAACACCATTTAGATAATGAAACCAAAAGTTTTAGTATTGACAGGATATGGATTCAATTGCGATTATGAAACAAAATATGCATTTGAATTAGCAGGAGCTGAAGCCGATATTGTTCATGTTAATGAAATAATTTTCGGAATGAAAAAATTAGAAGATTATCAAATTCTTGCAATTATTGGAGGATTTACATATGGTGATGATATTGCAGCAGGAAAAGTTCTTGCAAATAAATTAAAAAATAATTTTTGGGAACAGCTTGAGAAATTTATCGCAGATAAAAAATTAATAATTGGAATTTGCAATGGATTCCAAGCATTAGTTAAATCTGGTTTATTACCTGCTTTAGATAGCCATGAAAAACAAACAGTTACAGTAACATTTAATGACCAAGGAAAGTTTGAAGATAGATGGGTTACAATTAAGTTCAACAAAAACTCTCCATGCATCTGGACAAAAGGATTAGATTTACTTGACTTGCCAGTGCGACATGGCGAAGGAAAGTTTTACACAGACAATGCAACTATGCAAAACATCATTAATTCAAATTTAGTTGTTGGTCAGTATGCAAAGAACGGAAAAGTTGCAAATGGTTCTTATCCAGAAAATCCAAATGGTTCTGTTTATGATGTTGCAGCTATGTGCGACAAAACGGGAAGAATATTTGGTTTGATGCCACATCCAGAAGCATTTAATCATGTTTGCAATCATCCTAATTGGACAGCAATTAGAGAACAAGCAAGACGCCAAAATAGAAAATTAAATAAATTAGGTTTAGGAATTCAAATATTCAAAAACGCAGTTGATTATGCTCAGGAGAATTTACAATGAGATTAGAAGATATAAAAGATGAAAATATGAAAGGAAATAGAAGTATTGGTTGGAGTATCCTAAATGAATTACCTGAGGCAAGTATTCAAGCTATAACTGCTGAAAATTTACATGCAAAAGCAGATTCGGATTTTAATATTAACCAAGGTAAAGGTAATTATATTAATTTATGGAGTTTAGATATTGATACTAAACAAGGTATTGATGATGTTTGGGTTCAGAAATTTAATTTAATTGCAAATGGATGGACAATTAATAGAATTAAAAGTGAAGAAGAAAATAAAATTACATTTAATAAAGACTTATCTAAAAATAAAAGATATTCAATTACAATTCATTATAAACCTCAAGATAATCAATAAGTTACAATATTATCTGAGAATTTTGAATCAATTATAACTTTTCCAGAACCAGAAACAACTTCTCCAATAATATCTGCCTTAAATTCTTTGCGAATTATATTAAGGATTTCTTGAGCAGAATCTTTGTTTACAATTATTGAAAATCCAACGCCACAGTTGAAGTTTTTATACATCTGCGCATCAGTCCATTCAGCTTTTTCTTTAACAATGTGGAATATTTTGTGAATATCCAGTGAATGTGTTTTGTTAATTTTTATATCAACATTTTTTGGAATAATGTCTAGAAGTTTTGTAAATGCGCCACCAGTCATGTGCATCATTCCTGTAATGTTTTTACGATTGTTTTCAAAAACTTCTTTCATAGCATTAACATATATGTGCGTTGGTTTAGTTAATTCTTCACCAACAGAAACACCTTCATACATTTCATCACTAAGTTTCATCTTTAAATCTTCAAGAAATAAACCTCGAATAAATGTAAATCCATTTGAATGTAATCCATTACTTTCAATTCCAATAACAACATTTCCTTCTTTAACATCTGGAAGAATTATATTATTTTTATTTACAATTCCAATCATAGTCATTCCAATTTCAAGACCTTTTACTGTGTTTAATATAGCAGTTTCTCCACCAGAGATAACTACATTATGTTTCTTACAAAGTTTAGACATTTCCTCAACAATTTTAACAATTGCTTCATGGTCGTCTTTTTCTAAAATAATATGATCTTGTATTCGATAAGGTTCTACACCCATTATTAACATATCATTAGCATTCATAGCAAAACCATCTTGAACAGCTCTATCAAAAGTTTTCATTTCCCAATGAAGTGTTCCTTTGGTTCCAACACCATCTGTGTGATCAACTTTTACAATGTCTTTTGGAAGATCTTCAGAAAGAAACGCATATGGACCATTTTTTTCAATTTTTATTTCTGGGCGAACATCCCATGTGCTTTCAATAGCCTCAATAACTCTATCTTTGAACGGTTTAGAAGAATCATATGTTATCTCTACCATACATATCTGAATTTTATGAGTATAAAAAAGTTTATACTCAAAGCCCTACAGACCTTTACGCATATAATTATCTTTAAATTTGTATCCTAGCTTGCGATAATATTCTCTAACACCTACACCGGAGATGATTATAATTTCTTTCTTTTGTTGTTCTTTAGCAATCTTTTCAGCTTGATTAAGTAATTGTTTTCCTAAGCCCTTGTGTTGGACTTTGCTTCCTTTTTCTCCAATTGGTGTGACAAGTCCAAAAACATGTAACTCTCTTATCATAGCTTCTTTTCGTTTACCTATGCGTAATCTACAAAATCCAAGTAAAATATCTTGTTTAACATCTTCAATAGAAATAAAATATTCATCTCCTTCAGATGCTTTGTATTTTTCAACAACAAGTTCTGTATTTTTTGGAGTGATTTTTCGTAAGCGTTGGGAGTGTCCTGCTTCTCTAAATCTTATTTCTTTACTTGTTTTTAAATCTCTTAAAACCATTTGTCTAATATTAGATTTTTTTGGACCTGCTTCAATATATGGTGCAGGAATATCTCGCTGAACTCGCATAATTCGCACCCATTTTGGTGAAATTTTATAAATTTCTGTTAAAAGTTTAATCATATATTCTTCATCAACTGGCTTGTAGCTACCTTTTTTCCACATATCGTATAGCTTTGTTCCTTTGATTACAAGAGTTGGATAAATTTTTAACATATCAGGTTTAAATCGCTCATCTGAAAATAATGTTTTGAACATAGCAATATCTGATTTAAGTGTTGAGCCTGGAAGGCCTGGCATAATATGATATAGAATTTTAAAGCAATTTTCTTTTAGTTCTTTTGTTGCATCTGCAACTTGAGAAACAGTATTACCTCTACAAACATTTTTTAGGATTTTATCTGAAGTTGATTGAACACCAAGTTCAACGCGCGTTGCACCTAGTTCTAAAAATTTCTTAGGGAAAACCCAATCTGGTCGAGTTTCAATTGTTAATCCAACAACACGGTTTTTGGTTGTTTCATTAATCTTCTGAGCATCTAAAAGCGTTTTACTTTTTTTATTGTTGAAGCCATCAAAAGCACATTTGATAAATTTCTTTTGTTCAGACCAAGCAAGTGAAGGAAACGTTCCACCCATAATAATTAATTCATTTTTACTTGTATTGTGTCCTGTTGAATTAAGCTGCCAAAGTCGATTTTGAACTTGTTTATATGCATCAAAATTATTTAGCTGAGCACGCATTGCAGCAGGCTCAAATCCCGTATAACTTTTTGGTGCATTATCTCCTTGTGGGCAGTAAATGCATTTACCTGGACAAGGCTTTGGCGCAGTCATAATTGCTATAATAGAAACTCCTGAAATCGTTCGAGTGGGCTTTGTTTTAAGAAACGTAATTAATTTTTCGCGCTGCTCAGCTGTTGCAGCACTTAGTATTTCAGAATTTAGAGGTAATTTATCTTTATGTTTGTCTGCATATTGTTTTTTAAATTCATTTATCTCTGTATATGTTAGTCCTTTTTTTGATAGTAATTGTTTGATTAGCTGTTTCATATAATTGCTAAATCGAGAACTATTTAAATGCTACATTTATCTTAGGAGTGATGATAATTGGTGTTGATTTTGATGATATATTAGGAGAATGTGCTCAAGCTATGATTGATTGGCACAATCAAGTTTATGGAACAAGTAATAAAATTAAAGATATAATAACTTTTGATTTAGAACATGTTTGGAAAACCACTTATGAAGAAAGGATTAAACGTTGCGAGGAATTTTTGCATTCTAAATATTGTGGTGAAATGAATGTTGTTAATGGTGCACTTGATGGAATTGATAAGTTATCAAAAAAACATAAATTAATAATTATTACTGCTCGTCTAAATGCAGTATCTGAAGTTACACAAAAATGGATAGATAAATATTTCCCAAATATATTTGAGAAGATTTGTTATAATGAAGATTGGAAAAATATTGGTCCACAAGGAAGTAAGTTACAAATGTGTAAAGATAATAAAGTTGATATGTTAATTGATGATAATTTAGATACTGCAAAGAAAGTATCTGCTGGAAATATACCTGTTTTACTTTTAGATTATCCTTGGAATCAATCTGATGAACTTCCAGATAAAGTTACTCGTGTAAAACGCTGGGAAGAGATTGTTGATAGTATTGATTCAAAGACTTTTTAAGTTAAATTTTAAGTGTAACTTATGAATGTAAGTAAAGAATTATTGGACTTCCAGTGTGTAGAATTTCTACGAACAATAGCATATAGTTCTGCTACTTCACCTTTTTTGTTAAATGGTGATCGATGGCCAGTTCAATTTGGTACAAATTGTTGTGAAGAAGCAAAAGTATTACGACATATATTAACTCAGTTTGAATTTTCGCAAGTATATTATCTTGACGATCAACTTACAAAAAGACATCGTTCACTGTTGTGTGAGCTTGATAATAAGACATATTATATTAATCCATATTTTATGATCCCACAAGCAATTGAATTAGATCAACTTGATTCAATTGAAGTAGATACATTTCCAATTGTTAATGATGAATATAGCATTGTTACTCTAACAAAAGATGGAGCACAATTATCTGTTACAAAATCTTGGCCAGGTAGCGACCGAAAAGATAAGTTTCAGTTTGATATTTCTCAAGCACATAATAATGAACTTGAGTTTGAAGATTATATTCAAAGAGTATTTCATGAAGAGCAAAGAACCTTATCTATACGTGTTTTAGATGTTTATACAAATGCTACAGATCATATTGTTTTTCCAATTCAGACTTGCGATGGAATGTATATTAAAACCAATGAAGGTCAACAAATTATGCCCGATAGTACAGAGTTCGCACCAACTTTAGCTAACCTATCACATAAACTTAGAGTTACTCCAAAAAGTGTTGTGTCTTTTATGCGTAGATCTTCTGAACTTTACATTGATTTACATCAAAAACATAGAGATATTATCTCCAATCCAGAAGCTACAGCTCCACGATTTGGAACCTTCCATTGTTGAGATCATCAATTCACAACAAATATAAATCAAATTAAAAATTTGCTAATATAGTTTCCTAGCAAAAACTACATAAAGTTTTACTGATCTGTACTTTCACTATGAAACGAGATGTTCTAGAAAAAATGACTGCTTTGATAACAGCTGCTTTTGGTTTAGTTGCAGCACTTGCATGGAATGAGGCAATCAAAGCGTTTTTTGTGAAGTTTATGGGAACTTCAGACACACTTTGGGGTATGTTATTATATGCAATTATTGTAACTTTAATTGCCGTATTTGTAACGTTACAATTAGCTAAAGCAACTACAAAAGCCGAAAAGAAAGAGGAGTAAATAATTAATATGAAAAAATTAAAAGGAACTCAAACTGAGAAGAATCTATGGGCAGCATTTGCTGGCGAATCACAGGCCAGGAATAAATACGAATTTTTTGCTAAGGAATTTAAAAAAGCAGGCTATGAACAGATAGCTGCTATTTTCCAAGAAACTGCAAATAATGAAAAAGAGCACGCAAAAAGAGAATTTAAATATCTCGTAAAACTGGGCGATCTAAAATCTCATTTGAAAGCTGCAATTGATGGCGAGCACTATGAGCAAACTAAAATGTATCCTGATTTTGCAAAGACCGCAAAAAAAGAAGGTTTCAAAGAAATTGCAAAAGTCTTTGAAGAGATTGCAAAAGCAGAAATCGCACATGAAAAAAGATTTGATAAACTTTTGAAACGTGTTAAAAATAAAACTGTATTCAAAGAAAAGAAAGCAATTGAATGGAAATGTGCTAATTGTGGATATGTCCATAAAGGTAAAACTCCTCCAAAAGTATGTCCTGCTTGTGCACATCCTAAATCTTACTTTGAAAGACTTGCTGAGAATTACTAATAATGGCACATATTGTTAGAAAAGTTAAAGCTGCAAAACCTCGAGAAATAACTTGTGGTTTAATGCGAGATTTAACTAATTCTAATGATTGCAAAGATGTAGATATGGTTCATGTAACTATTACAGATAGCACAAAAGAACATTATCATAAGAAATTAACTGAAATTTACTTTGTTCTGAAAGGTGCTATTGATGTTCAATTAGATAAAGAAGTCGAACATTTAGAAAAAGGAGAGATGATTATGATCTTTCCAAAGACAAATCATCGAGCTTGGAAAACGAGTAAGTAAGATGCAGAAATTCTTGTTATTTGTTCACCTCCATGGGCAGAACAAGATGAAATAATGGTTTAAAATGGCTAAATTAAAGAAAATATATCGATGTAATCATTGTGGGAATATTGTAGAAGTTTTACATGAAGGTAGTGGAACTCTTGTTTGTTGTGGCGAAGCAATGCAATTGCTTGAAGAAAAAACAGTAAAAGAAGAAGGTAAAGAAAAGCATGCTCCTATAATTGAGAAAACTGCAGATGGTGTAAAAGTAAAAGTGGGTTCTGTTGAGCACCCAATGACTGCTGAGCATTTTATTGAGTTTATTCAGATAATCGCAGATGGAAAAACATATACACAATATCTAAAACCTGGCGATAAGCCTGAATCTATATTCAATATATCTGCTAAAAAAATTGCTGCAAGAGCTTACTGCAATTTACATGGATTATGGAAATCAGTAATGTAATTGATATTCTTTCAAAACATGTTGAGAAATATGATGTTCCTGTAGCTGAGCTTATTGAAGTGCAAACTCGAGATCCTTTCAAAGTTTTAGTTTCAACAATTTTATCTGCTCAGACAAAAGACCAGACAACTGCGAAAGTTTCTAAGAAATTATTTTCTGTGATTGATAAGCCATCTGATTTGAAGAAGCTTTCAATTGAAGATATTGAAGAAATAATTCGATCTGCAAACTATCATAAAACAAAAGCACGAAATATTAAGAGATTAGAGAATCTTAAACAAGTTCCAGATACAATGGAAGAGTTGCTAAAGTTATCTGGTGTTGGACGTAAAACTGCTAATATTGTTCTTTCAGTTTCTTTTAAGAAACCTGCGATTGCAGTAGATACGCACGTTCATCGTATATCAAATAGATTAGGTTTTGTTAAGACTAAAACTCGAGAACAAACAGAACAAGAGCTTATGAAAAAACTTCCGAAAGAGTATTGGATAAAATATAATTATTTATTAGTTGCGTTTGGACAGAATTTATGCACACCAATTTCTCCACATTGTAGTAAGTGTCTAATATCGAATTATTGTGAAAAGATTGGCGTTCAAACATCTCGATAATTATTTTTCAGGGATAAAACAATCTGCTTCAGTTTTTACTTCAGCTAATATGTCTAAATTTTCTTCTAAATCACTAATGATTCTTTGATGTCTACCAATTTGCGATTTCTGAAAATCAATAGTTGTATCAATTAATCCTTCTTTTTTTCCTATAGTATAATTATTAATTATTCTTTGATGTCTTTCAATTTGAGATTTCTGAAAATTAATTTGTGAAATAGCAGTTCTTTCAGATTTTTCTGCTTCTGTAAATAATGAATGCGGTGTATAATCTCCTGATCTAATATTAATATTACCTTCCGCAATAAGATTATTTTCTTCTACCTGTTCGTTAGAACGAGATACCCTAATTGTAGTGTTTTCATCTTGATCTAGACCATTTTGGTATATTCTAACCATTTTTAGCAAATATGTAAAAGCTTATAAGAATTATTATATTTGAGCATAGTATGGAAGCACTTCTAGATCAGTTAAATAATCTAAAGACGTCTGAAGTAAAACAAGTTATTAATCAGAAGATGCAAGAGTTTAAGCAAGTTAATGATGTGTTTTCTGAGTTATGTTTCTGTTTGTTGACAGCTAATTTTAATGCTATTGGTGGAATTAAGATACAAAAAGAGATTGGCTCTGGATTTGTAGAACTATCTCAAGAAGATTTAGCATTAGAATTAAAGCGATTAGGACATCGTTTTCCAAATGCTAGGGCTAATTACATTTACAATGCTAGAAGCGTTGATGTAAAAGGAGCTTTAAGTGATCTAAACGGACAAGAATTACGAAATTGGTTAGTAAAAAATGTAAAAGGCTTAGGTATGAAGGAAGCTAGCCACTTTTTGAGAAATATTGGATATGAAGAATTTGCGATTATTGATTTTCATATAGTTGATTTATTAGTTAGAGAAGGACTAATTGAGCGACCAAAGACATTAACACCAAAGAAATATATTGAAATAGAGCACATTCTTTTTAGAATTGCGAGGAAAGCTAACTTAAATTTAGGCGAACTTGATATGTATTTATGGTATTTAGAAACAAATAAAATTTTAAAATAAATAAAAATTAAATAAAAAGAAGCTTAATCTAATAAGTTCTGAGCTTCTTCAGGTAAAATAATTCCAGATTCTTTTGGTGTGTCTGGTGAAGTTGATTGTGTAACTTCTACTGATCCAGTTTCCCAATTTGTATCAAACATATTACTAATTGCTTTTGCGAAGAATGGTGTGTTTACCCATAAGCCAATATCATATGTTGGGTGCACTTCTTTATCATCGATTAACATAAACATTAATTGTTTTCTATCAACAATACAAAATCTTGCGCTAATATTTGATATGTTCTTTACTTCTGCAATTCCATTAAGTCTATCAACCATTTCTTTTGTTTTTGAAGTAATTGGTGCAGCAATTTTAATATTAACTCCACGTGCTTTTGCTTTTTCTAAAAGTGGTTTTATTGTTCTGACTTTTCTTATAAATCCTTCTTCTGTAGTCATAATATGTATGCTATTTTGTGCTTCTTTACAAAGCATTGCTAAATGATCATATAAATTATGTCTACCTTTAAGAGCACCACTAAAATCAGTTGGCTGCATTGGTTCTATACCTTGCTTAAATAACATTTCTAATTCTTTTAGAATGTCTGAAGTAGATAATTTTTCAAGTCGTTCACTTCTTTCTTTAGCAATTATGCTAATTCTATTTTTAACTCTTGCCAGAACTTCTCCAGGAGAGATTGCCATATATTTAATTGGCTTTTCTGGTTTTACAATTACAAAGCCCTTTCTTTCAAGGCTTTCTAGAACATCATAAGTTCTTGATCGTGGGACGTCAGCAATATCACTTAGCTCACCTGCAGTTGCTAC
>Ga0233431_1002554_pt1 | contig 25094 bp, 20 predicted proteins | sample SI_118_April2016_FD_179867 | JGI IMG/M metagenome (GOLD analysis project Ga0233431, IMG submission 179867) | Seawater microbial communities from Saanich Inlet, British Columbia, Canada - SI_118_April2016_200_MG | ecosystem: Environmental > Aquatic > Marine > Inlet | place: Canada: British...
AGTAACCTCTTACCTGATGATGCATGAGTCGAAGGGAGACGGGTGTTTATGCCTTTATGGCTCCGATCTTGAAGTCTTTGGTTACTATCCCGGAAATTCAATTCAAAAGGAACCCCGGGTTGCTGACGCGCGGTGGGGAAGGTTTAAAGAGCTTGTCTTGAGATTTCAAAGGGATTATCAGTTTGTTCTCCCTTCTAAGATAGTAGATATTTACGCTTTAGAAGAAAAGGTTGAAGTGGGCATCGCTTCATCTCCAATACTCTGCAAGAAGCAACCGAAGTACAATCCCGTACGTTGGGCGGCTTGTGGTCGGGGCGCGTCACAGCTCAATGCTGAATGCTATCGTCTAAGCTTTGATATTGAAATGCTGAAACATGCGGAATTGATCAGTTCCGCAGAAGAGGTCCGTTTGCGAAATCTCTTGGCGCCATGCTGGGCAAGCGATTATCGGACGTTTACAACGGAGGAAAAATGGGAGCAGGCCAGGTTTGAGATTGCTCAGGCAAAATCAGCGCAAATCAAAGTGAAAAGGGATCTGGTCTCCAAACTGCAGCCTGCGCCGCATGAAATCCTGTTTCTTGGAGGACTCCATCAAAGGAAAGGACCTCAAGTTTATGATTTGGAAGTGCGATTCCCTCCCCAGGCTGTTCTTCCCGGCGCCCATGCAGCGATTGCCGGTATGCCGGCGCCCACCCAATGGGAAGAGGTGCAGTGCTATCGAGACGGTTCCATTCGACAGGCTCGATTGGCGGTGATTCTGGACCCATCGTCAAGTCCTTACCACAAAATCGGTTTTGTTGGGCAAGATATGGCGGTAAAAACCAAACCGTTGGAGTTCCAAAGGGAATTCAAGAATGACCACATAAATACTTCCTGGAACTCCCGCCGAGGATTATGCGTTGACTCAGCATCATTCCCGTCAGTTTCTAACACCCCCGTTTTCGGCACTATCCGGCACGGCTTCTTCGACTCAATCGACTGGGATGCGGATTTTTACAGCGGCGGCGTTCAATTAGATAATGGTCGCAGCCTTTTTCACGATCTTGAACCGGTCGAGGATGTCAAGTGCTGGTCCGGCCCCATCAGGAACATTGTGGAGGTCAAGGTTTCTGCCGGGCCGGTTATTCAAAGAAAACGGTATTTCATATACCATGACTTTCCGAGAATCGACATAGAACAATTTTTTCTAACGAACGGGGTCTGTTCCCTGGCATTTCGGGCCGGGATTGTCACGCTTCTGCCAAAGGGATGGAACAGGGAAAACATGACGCTGATGACCCGAAACGGTGGGGAATACAATGAAATCTATCCACTTTCCGGCGCTAAGATCACACACAGCGACCCATCCAAAACCGGGGTTTCAAGCAGCAACTGCCTGGGGGCAACCAGTGGATGGCTCGCCTTCAGCGACAATGACAAAACCCTCACTATTTCCCGCGACATGACGCAAAACTATACGGTGCCTCTAATTAAATACGAAGAGATCGGTCCCCATTTTTTTGCACGGATTTATCATACTTTAGGGGAACGGGATGAGACCAGCCTTTTCACTTATCGAGGGCATATCGGTACCCGGTTTTCCCTTATCTTATCCAAAGGCAAGACGGTATCGCCAGGGTATGCGCCTCATATGACCTTGCAATCAACGGATGCTATTCGTCCGTGAAGGAAGATCAGATCCATGAAAGATCAACAGAACTTTCCTCGATTTATAGCCGAAATATCCAGTAACCATAACAGAGACCTGAAAAGATGCCTGGCATTTATTGACAGGGCGGCCGAGATCGGATGTTCCGGAGTGAAATTCCAGCTTTTTAAGATGTCCGAACTCTTTGCGCCCGAAATCCTTTTGAAAAGCGAGGAGCACCGGAGAAGAAAAGCATGGGAACTCCCGGTGGAATTCTTGCCGGCGATAGCCGAACGATGCCGTCAACATGCCATTGAATTCGGCTGCACCCCCTTTTATCTGAATGCTGTGAAAGAGCTGCTGCCCCTTGTGGATTTCTACAAAATCGCCTCCTACGAACTCCTGTGGCATGAACTTTTGCGTGCCTGCGCCCGAACGGGGAAACCTGTTGTTATATCTACCGGAATGGCCACAATGGATGAAATAGAATCTGCCGTAAACATGATCATTGAATCCGGCTGCAAAGACCTGACGATCCTGCACTGTGTCTCCGGCTATCCAACACCGGTCAACGAATGTAACCTCGCCGCCATAGAGACCATAAAGGAGAAATTCCGAAATCCACAATCCGCAATCCGCATTGGGGTGGGTTGGTCCGATCACAGCGTAAACCCCGGCGTTACCCACAGAGCCATTCACCGTTGGGGAGCGGATATGATAGAATTTCATCTCGATCTCGACGGAAAAGGAGAGGAATATGCCACTGGTCACTGCTGGCTGCCTGAAGAAATAGGCCGGGTAATACAAACGACCCGCTTTGGTTTGGAAGCCGACGGCACAGGTGAAAAGACGCCGACACCTTCAGAACTCCCGGATCGAGATTGGCGTGCTGATCCCAGCGACGGTTTAAGGCCCTTAAAGACTGTCAGAGCGACTTTTGGCAGATAATATTTGCATCGGCACAGCCCAGTTTGGTATGCCCTATGGCATCGCCAATAAGAGTGGGCAGCCGGGTACGGATGAAGTTCTCTCCATTGTCAGACTGGCCTCTGAATATGATATCTGGCTCTATGATACCGCTCAGGCTTACGGGAACAGCGAAACCCTTCTTGGAAAAGCATTTTCAAAACTGAAGGTCAACGACCGCGTCCATTGTATTACGAAACTTCATCCTGAACTCAAATCTGAAAACACAACAGCGCTAATTGAATCCGTAAAGCAATCCATGGGAAGGTTGCAGGTCAGCCAACTTTGGGGGCTATTGGCGCATAGGTTATCCCAAGTTAAAAACCCGGGAGCAGTGAAAACGGTGGAACAGCTCAAATCGCAAGGCCTTGTTCAGTTCTGGGGTGTTTCATTATATGATCCAAAAGATGCACTGTCACTTGTAACGGACGACACGGTTGACATCATCCAGGTTCCTTTCAACATCCTGGACCGAAGGCTTTTGGATTGTGGCTTTTTTGAGGCGGCCAGAGAATATGATAAGAAGGTGTTTCTCAGATCGATTTTCCTTCAAGGGCTTCTCTTTCTTGATTCAAAAGATTTATATGAGAAAGGTATGGAATGGGCCCAACCCAACCTGGATGACCTCCAAAAGCGTATCAGAGCCTTAAAGATGCCGGTTGAATCGTTTGCCATGCAGGCGGTCTCAACCGTCGTACCCGATGGTGTGATGATAATGGGGATAGAAAAGGCATCACAATTGGAGAAAAACCTAAACGCATTAAGGTCCCCTTTGATAGCAAAGGACCTTGTTGATAACTGGTGGAAAAATCTTCCTGCCTACCCGGAGAGGCTCCTGAATCCATCTTTATGGTGAATAGGAAGAGAATAACAGCCATCATCCAGGCTCGCATTGGATCTACCCGGCTTCCAGGGAAGGTGCTGATGCCAATCCATGGAAAGCCGATGCTCCAGCATATCGTTGAGCGTCTGAGGTCCGTAGAGGCTATTAACAAAGTGGTTGTCGCTACCAGTGAATCCGGAAAGGACGACCGATTAGCTGAATTCTGCGATGACTGCTCCATCCCCTTTTATCGGGGCAGTGAAGAGGATGTCTTAGACCGCTTTTATCATGCCGCAAAAAACTTTGGCGGGGAACACATGATCCGAATTACGGGGGACTGCCCGCTGATAGATCCTTTAGTGGTGAGCCGCTTGATAGATTATTACTTCCAGGATGGATTTGATTTTTGCGGGGTGGCGGCTGGTGCAGGCGTGGCCGGCCGGGAGGTTGTTGGGAGGTATCCCGATGGACTGGACGCAGAGATCTTTTCAATGGAGATTTTAACTATTGCCTGGCGAGAAGCAAAGAGCGAGTTACATCGCGAACATGTAACGCCATTTATCTGGCAACAGCCGGAGCGGTTCCGTTTGGAAGCACTTTACCCGGAAAATGGCGATTACAGTCATTGCAGGTGGACGGTTGACAACAGAGAAGATCTCGCATTGGTTCATTGGATTTACGAGGAGTTATATTCCACTAACACAGGGTTTGGGATGAAGGAAATCCTGGAGTTACTGAACAATCATCCTGAAAAAGCTGATAGTAACACGCGATTTATTGGTAAAGAAGGCTATGAAAAATTCTCGACTTGATCGCTTTACATCCGGTTTCGGACAGCGTCTATACAGGCGTGCTAAATCATTGATCCCCAGGGGGACGCAACTCGTCTCCAAGCGCCCGGAAATGTTTGCTCCGGATATCTGGCCTGCCTATTACAAAAGGGCAAATGGGTTGCCTGCCGGGCACTGTTTAGAAGAACAGGATGTATCGGCCTTACGTCCCGGGGGTGGATTGAACATCAGGGAAATGAAAATGGTTTTGGAGAAGAGATTAAAAAGGACACTACCTGCACAACATATGCTTAGCATGGATGACTTGCATTAACATAAAGGTGGATTCAGGCCTTCAAGGGAAGGTTGCGATTGTACTGGCGGAAAGCGCCGGTATAGGTTGGGGAATTGCGGAGGCCCTGCCAAAGAGGGATGCGATATGGCAATCTGTTCGAAATCCCATGGAAAATTGAGTACTGCGGCAAGAGGAATTAAAGACTAACAAGAACGTTTTTTATTCGAGAGTTGATTAAAGCCACCTTGCTTTTCTGGCATCACTCTGGTTTGCAAGACCGAAAGGAAAGATGCAAATGAATCTAATCCCTAAAAGAAACATTGTTTTCTTCTCAATTGACTGCAGAAGGGCGGACCTTTACGAAACCTTCAACGGGCATTACGCTAGTCCCAACCTAACCCGCATGGCTGAGAGGGGTATAGTGTTTGAAAATATGTATACGCCTGCTGTTTCAACTGTAATGACCTTAGATGCCATTATCAACGGAAGATACGCACATCAATCAGGAAGAGTTACCTATCCTGTTCAGGAAAAAGATGAAGGCGAGCTATCATTGTTTCGTAAGATGAAGAAATTGAGAAGGAAAAGCTACATACTTTTTACACCTTCATACGTAAAGGATTACGCCGATGGAATATTTAACGGCGATGACGCAGAGAGGGTCGTAATTAATGGAGGACCTTCATCGGATCGCGCTAGGGAAATCATAAAGATTGCTAAAGAGACTGAGGAACCTTTTCTTATTTTTTCACATAATTCAGTGGGAAAGCCAAAGGATGTTGATACCCCGGCAAGCAGTACTCCTCGTCTCGTAGAACACTATGTGAAGGAAGATGATGACGCTATTGGGCTACTTTTAGATGAGCTGGATCTCAGTAAAACAACAATTGTATTCTATTCCGACCATGGATTTCTAAATGGCGAGCACGGGCATCTATTTATGCATGCATTCTTCCTTTATGAACCAGTTGTGCGAGTTCCGTGTATTGTGACAGCAGATGAGAAACAAGTTGTATGCGCGCGACATTCGCTAATAGACCTAAACGACCTTCTTACTGAAAAGGATATTTCGCCCCCTAAATGCATATACGCTGACACGCAATATAAACAGCAATTCCATAGGATTACAATGGTTATTGAGGATGATTGGAAGTACATGGCACACTATAGTCCCGACACTGCTGTTACAGGACGTCAAGAGGAGTTATACGATCTAAAGGCAGACCCACATGAAAATAGAAATCTGTTGTACGACATAGCAAAGCACCCTCTGCGATATGACTGGAACCAACAGGATATGGCATCCTTCAGTGGAACTTACCTTTTTAAATACGACAGGGAATTTCTAAATGAAAAAGCAAACGTCCTGAAACGCAGGATCAGCAGAATTTGGATAAATGATTTTATTAGTATATTAAACGACAAAAATACGGATCGGGTGAGGTCTTTCATCGATAATCTCAAAAGCGCAGAGCCATCAGTCCAATTAAAGGTTGTTAGCGATTCCATGTGCAAATTGAAGTCACCCTGCTGGTACGGAGGTGGAATGCCCCCGATCAAAGATGGTAATCCACCGCCCCAACCACCCATGGGATTTCCTGGGCTGCCTAAAAACTTTTGATCACGCTGGAAACCTTGCGGGATCACCCTATTTACAGTTACCCTGTGAGTACTTGAAAGGAATATTATGAGACGCGTGTATATTGGCATGAGTGCCGACCTGATTCACCCTGGTCACATCAATATTATTCGCAAAGCCGGAAAGTTGGGAGAAGTTACAGTTGGTTTGCTTACAGATTCTGCAATCGCGGGTTATAAGCGGGTTCCCTTTCTCACTTATGAGCAAAGGAAGGCTGTAGTTGAACAGATAAAAGGGGTTCGCGATGTTGTGCCCCAAGAAACATTAAGCTATAAGGCCAACCTTATGAAGCTTAGGCCCGATTATGTGGTTCACGGTGATGACTGGTGCACCGGAATACAGGCAAAGACAAGGCAAGAAGCCATAGAGACTATGAAGGGGTGGGGTGGAAACGTGATTGACGTTCCATATACAGAAGGTATTTCTTCGACTCAACTTCATAATGAATTGAAGGCTATTGGCACAACACCGAATATTCGTTTAAGAACCTTACGTAGACTGATTGACGCTAAGCCAATAGTGCGCGTGCTTGAAGTGCACAATGGTTTGACTGGGCTAATCGTTGATAATCTACGAGTTGAGCATAATGGGAGCGTGAAGGAATTTGATTGCATGTGGTCAAGCAGTCTGACAGACTCCACCGCAAAAGGAAAACCCGATATTGCTACTGTGGATATGACATCAAGAATTGCCACAGTCAATAACATTTTTGAGATAACAACAAAGCCGCTTATTTTTGATGCTGATTCTGGTGGCAGAATTGAGCATTTTGTTTTTTCCGTGAAATCATTAGAAAGATTGGGTGTTTCGGCCGTTATAATTGAGGATAAGGTAGGTTTGAAAAGGAACTCGCTTTTTGGTACCGATGTCCCACAAAGGCAGGCACCGATTGACAAGTTCTGCTGCAAAATTTCTGCTGGGAAGTTTGCCCAAATAACAGACGACTTTATGATTATCGCCAGAATTGAAAGCCTAATTCTGGAAAAAGGTCTTGAAGATGCGATAGGAAGAGCCTGTGCATATATTGAGGCTGGAGCAGATGGAATTATGATCCATAGCCGGAAGAAAGACCCCATGGAAATTCTCGCCTTTTGCAAGAGGTACAATAAGTTAGACAATCGGGTTCCGTTGGTTGTTATACCCTCAACTTATAGCATTGCATATGAAGAAGAGCTTTCTCAGGCTGGAGCACAAATCGTTATATACGCTAATCACATGCTGAGAGCAGCGTATCCCGCTATGCTGAGGGTAGCCAAATCAATACTTGAAAATGGGAGGGCCTACGATTCTGAGGATGACTGCATGCCAATAATGGAGATACTGGACTTAATTCCAGGTACCAAAGTATAAGGATTAGAAAATCTAATTATGGTATTAATATGATTGACGCAAGCGACTTTATTACCGCATGCATAGCTCGTGGATACACTTTCTATACAGGCGTTCCGTGCTCTTTTCTTAAGCCGTTGATTAATTTCATTATTCAAACGCCTGCTATACATTATGTTCCAGCAAGTAGTGAAGGAGAAGCTGTCGGCATTGCTTCGGGTGCATTCCTTGGTGGAAAAAGGGCCGTAGTTCTATGTCAGAATTCGGGTCTTGGGAACATGGTTAATCCCATCACCTCCTTGAATTTCGCATTTCGGATACCCTTGCTTCTGGTTATAACGCTGCGAGGTGCCCCGGGGCTAAATGATGAGCCTCAGCATGAAGTGATGGGCCGAATTACCCCTAGGCTACTGGAAACGCTGGGTATTGCATGGGACTACTTTCCCAATTCTAATGATAAGATCGAACCGGCATTGGATCAGGCCATAACAAATATGAAAAAAACCAGAGTTCCATTTGCGTTGGTTATGCAAAAAGGGGCAGTAGGGAAAATAGCCCTGGATAGTCAGTCCGATTCAAGAAAGTGGAATCAAAACTCGCAGGCACCGATAGGAACGTTCCGGGCGAATCTCGAAACCTGCATGACACGCGATGACGTCATCAAAATTGTCCGAGAAGTTTTGGGTGGGAATTACGCGTTTATCGCGAGCACTGGAAAGATTGGCAGAGAGTTATACGATCTTGGAGATTCGGAAAACCAGTTTTATGTCGTTGGTTCAATGGGATGTGCCGCAGGGATTGGATTTGGGATCAAACAGGGGAAGTCTAATCAGCCGGTAGTCATTTTGGACGGTGACGGCTCTATCTTGATGAAAATGGGAACGCTTGCCACTATTGGGCATTACAGGCCGGAACAATTTATCCATATTATACTCGATAATGAAGCCTATGAATCAACAGGTGGCCAACGGAGTGTATCCCGTTCGGTCGATTTTTCCCTGGTTGCAGCAGGCTGTGGATACTTAAAATGCTTTCGGGCTAACACGAAAGGTGCATTATTGCAATATGTTGAGCTTGCCAAAAGGGATAGCGGCCCCACATTGATTCATGTAAAGGTAGCTCCTAATTCTTTTTCTAAGCCAAGCCGTCCTGCTGTCAAGCCGTGCCAGGTCAAAAGAAGATTTATGAAATTCTTGGAACAGCAAAAAGACAATGCTTGACTGGCGGTATAACAACCCTGTGGGGGTTTACTTTGGTCAGGGGATTGTTAGAAAACTTTCCAAAGTAATTGGCTCTCGGAAGGCCTTATTAATAACCACACCTGGTTTTACGAAAAGAGGCGTAACGAGCTTTTTAAAGCGCATGCTTGGGGATACCATGGTCGGGGCTTTAGATATGGTACTCCCCAATCCAACATTTGAGTCCATAAAAAGCGCATTAAATGAAATTCGACAATATGATCACGAATGCATCATTGCATTGGGGGGGGGGAGTGCCATTGATACGGCAAAGGCTCTGGCTGCAGCAGAAACGTCGAACGATCCAGATTGGATAGAAGATCATTTAAAGTCTGAGCGAAAAGTTGGAAACGAATTTGAACCAAAGCCAATTATTGCAATTCCCACGACTAGCGGATCGGGTAGCGAAGTTACGATGTGGGGTTCAATTTGGGATATGGAGGCAAAGAGAAAACATTCAATTAATCATCCTTCGTTATATCCAGAAAATGCATTGTTGGACCCTGAACTGACACTAACGCTGCCGGGTACTCAGACCGTCTATTGCGGTTTGGACGCACTTTCACATGCCATGGAATCAATATGGAACAAACATCATAATCCAGTGTCCGACATTTTCGCTCAGAGGGCTATCAGGCTAGTTTTGGATTTTTTGCCCGATTTGTACCAAAATCTGAATGACATAACATTGCGCACTTTGCTGCTGAAGGCAAGCCTCTTTGCAGGTTTGGCTTTTAGTAATACCAAGACTGCGTTGGCACATTCAATTTCGTATCCTTTGACTGCATATTTTAATCTGCCACATGGTTTAGCGGCTTCGTTGCCACTTCCCCATCTTATACGGTTTAACAGGAAAATGCCCTCTGAGCGTATGAAAGTAATGGCGGGAGCCTTCGGAGGAAGGATGGACTCAGAAGATATCGCGTTGGAAATCCTAAGACTTTTTGAGGTATTGAGGATATCACCACATTTGTCAGATTATGGTATTTCTGAATTAACCTGTGCAGTGATCTTTGAGGCGGCAATAACTCCAGATAGATCAAACAACAATATCTTTGAAATAGGAAAATCAGAGTTAGAAAACCTGATACGACAGCTTCTTTAAACTGGTAAAATGGATTTATGACCATCTGTATCCAATCAATCCCTCTTTTGGCATGGAAGAAAGCTTGTTTTTGCTGGAGCGAAACCCTGCAAAAGCTTCTGTAAATAAACATTTTATTGGCAAAGAAGGCTATGAAGAATTCTGGACTTGATCGCTTTACATCCGGCGCAGGACAGCGCCTGTACAAACGCGCCAAAAACCTGATCCCTGGCGGGACGCAACTCCTTTCCAAGCGTCCGGAGATGTTCGCTCCGGATGTTTGGCCGGCCTATTATGACAAGGCCAAAGGCTGCCGGGTGTGGGACTTGGACGGCCATGAATATATCGACATGAGCATCATGGGAATCGGTGCCAATATTCTGGGATATGCCGATGAGGACGTGGATCAGGCCGTCATGGAAGCCATAAAAAAGGGAAATTCGTCATCACTGAACTGCCCCGAAGAGGTTGAACTGGCGGAAATTTTAACTGATTTGCACCCGTGGGCACAAATGGTTCGTTATGCCAGAAGTGGGGGCGAAGCAATGGCAATAGCCGTGCGCATAGCACGTGCTCATACGAATCGAGACATTGTACTGTTCAGCGGTTATCACGGGTGGCAGGATTGGTATCTGGCGGCAAATCTGGGAGAGAATGATGCTCTTAATGGCCAGCTTATGCCTGGCTTAGCCCCAAAGGGCGTGCCCCGTGGACTTTCAGGAACAGCCCTTCCCTTTCACTTTCAGGATATTCAAGACTTTTCAGAGACAATTAAGGGGAAAGCAAAGCAGATTGCTGCTATCATAGTGGAGCCGGCGCGGGGCGAAGAAGTGTCGTTTGACGCGCTCCAGCAGTTAAAGGATTTTGCTAGTGAACTCGGCGCTGTCCTAATATTCGATGAAATTACAACCGGCTTTCGTATGTGTGCCGGTGGCATACATCTAAAGTACGGCATAAATCCCGACATAGCGGTATTTGCAAAATCCATGGCCAACGGATATGCAATGGCGGCCATTATCGGTGTTGAAAGAGTTATGCAGGCCGCGCAAACAACATTTATCTCCAGCACAAACTGGACGGAAAGAATCGGCCCGGCAGCGGCTATTGCCACGATACAAAAATATATAGAGGAAAACGTGGCAGACCATATTATTGAGATTGGCAATGCACTACAGAAAGCCTGGCAGGAAAAGTCTGACAAATACCAATTTGATGTCCATGTTTCCGGAATTCCGACCCTGGGCCATTTCGCCTTCAACGGTGACAACAACCGAGAAATGATGACCTTCTTCACCATTGAAATGCTGAAGCATGGTTTTTTAGGATTTCACCAGTTCAAACCATCCTTTGCCCACACAATGCAGGACGTTGAAGCATACGCCAAAGCAGTTGATGATATCTTTGACAAAATCAGACACACAGATTCAAACAAGCTGCTCCAAACCCCTCCAGCACATGCAGGATTCCATAGACTGACGAAGGAGTAAAAATAGTCATTGGTCACTGGCCTTCGGTGTCATTAGTCATTTGACTACGTCGTTAATAGTCAGTTGGCTTCGCCGTCATTAGTCATTGGTCATTGAGGAAATTTATGTTATGAAACTGGAGGATTTGCAGATATATCAGCTTTCAATGGACTTGGGAGAAAAGATTTGGCAAATCGTAGATAAATGGAATTACTTTTCAAAAGATACCGTTGGGAAACAATTGGTAAGAGCTGTCGATTCCGTGGCTGCCAATTTAAGTGAAGGATTTGGCAGATTTCATTTCAAAGAAAATAAGCAGTTTTGCTATTACAGCAGAGGATCACTATACGAGACAAAAACATGGTTGCAAAAGGCCCATAATCGTGGCTTAATAACAAATGAAGATCATTCAGCGTTGCAAAATAATATCGAAACAATCGCAATAAAACTGAACAAATACATCAACACAATCGGCAAAAAATAACCAATGACCAATGACGGGCGAAGCCCCAATGTCCAATGCCCAGTGACGGCGTAGCCAACTGACCAATGACCAATGACTACTGACGGCGTAGCCCAATACCGCGAAGCCAATAAAAGAGTAAAAATGAACCAAAATTTTTTAAAGGCCGTATTCTGGGATTACCCCCAGTTCCAAGATTACAATTCCATACAGTCCACATTACAAAATACCAGGGAAAAGAACGATATGCAAACATTTCGCTGGGTTTTGGGACGTTTTCTCGAAAGAGGGAGGGTAAAAGATGTGGCGATGATTTTCAGGATTACTGAAGTAAGAGATAACCTGAATGCGCTCAGACTTTCTGATTACGCTTATAGGAAATGGCAGCGATTATTGGATATTTATGGAAATCCAGGTTAAAGAAAACTCAAACTGTTATACTTCAAAAACCCAGCAACGTTTATTGCACGAACTTGCCGGGATTCGGTTAATTAACGATCATTTTTTCTTAACCGGCGGCACGGCTTTGTCTGTTTTTTATTTGTACCACCGAACATCTGAAGATTTAGACTTTTTTACTATCAATTATACTAACTTAGCGTATATAAGTGATACGCTGAAGCGAACCTATCATGACAACTTGAGTTTAATACAGTCATCACCTATGTTTTTATCCTGCTTGATCAACGGCGTGAAAGTGGACTTTGTAATTGATCCAATGTCGGAAACAAATGCACCATATAATTACATATTAAAAACCGGAAAAACGTTAAAACTCGATTTGATTGACAATATTTCCTCAAACAAACTCACCGCCATGGTTAGTCGTTTTGAGATCAAAGATATAGTTGATTTCTATTTTATTTCAAAAGACTTTTGGAATCATTCAGAAAAAATATTTATGGAGTGCTATGAAAGAGCCCGCAAAAAAGAAGCGTTATTAGATGATCCTGCTGCCGCAGCCTACCAGCTTGAACAAAGCCTGGCCTTTGCAAAGTCAAAAAAAGATACCTTGGCTCCGGTGATGAAGCAACACATAGAATGGGAAAATTTGGAATCAGTTATCGCAGATTATATTCAAATGATCTACAATCTTCAACAATGGCATGAGTAAATGTTCCCGAAGCCAATGACCAATGATTTCAAATTTTATTCGATCTCTAAAGAGGTAACTCCAAGCTCCATGCTCTCTGCCCAATGACGGGCGCAGCCCAACTGACCAATGACGCCGCAGGCTAATGACCAATGCCCAATGACCAATTTCGCGAAGCAAATGACAAGTATTTTATTCCGCTGCGACGGTAGCCCCGACATCGGCCTCGGCCATGTCATCCGCTGCCTTGCCATTGCAGATGAACTGCACGAAGTCCACAACTGCCATATTGCATTTGCCATGCGTACCGGCCCGCTTGGAATTCAAATGGTAGAGGAAAAAGGCTATCAAGTAATTCCGCCACCCAAAGGCGATTTATCATTTGATTATGGAGTGTGGCTCAATGAATGCGTCAAAAAAGTGGATGCTCGAGCAATTGTGTTTGATGTGCGGGACGGGTTAACAAGAGCAGTTGTCAAAGAATTGCGAAACAATGGGATTTTGATTGTTACCATCGATGATCCGGAAGACAAACGTCTATCTGCTGATCTCTCTTTTTATCCGCCGGTGCCACAGGTAAAACGAATAGATTGGACAGGCTTTACCGGAAATCTCCACATCGGTTGGGAATGGGTGATCCTCCGCCGTGAATTCGCAAATGCAAGGCATTTTGTTGATAAACACTCAAAACTCAAAACTAAAAACTCAAAACCACGCATTTTAGTGACCATGGGCGGCAGTGATCCACAAGGCATGACTTTTAAAGCAGTAAAGGCTTTGGAGCTGCTTGAGGAAGAATTTGAGGTTGTTGTAGTATTAGGCGCCGGATTTAAACACAAAAAACAGCTTGATAATTTGCTGTCCGGTTGTAAACAGCACTTTGACGTACGAAATAATGTACAAAATATGGCCGAAATAATGTCAAAAAGCAATCTTGCCGTGGCTTCCTTTGGCGCTACTGCTTATGAATTGGCTGCTATGGGAGTACCCGCCATTTATTTATGCTTGACTGAGGATCATGCTGAGTCTGCATCAGCTTTCGTAGAGGAGGGTATGGCAATTTCATTAGGTGTGTTCACCCATGTAAACACAAAAATGATAGCAAAGGGAATCAGTAATGTTCTAAACAATAAATCACTACTATCCAAATTGGCAGACAACGCAAAAAAGCATATTGATGGACAAGGGGTAACAAGAATTTCTCGTCTAATAATAGAAAGGTTTGTGACCGAAGATGAATGAAATAAAAAAATGGCAAAATCATACGGGGCCTGTATTGGATTCTGTTAAGGGATTTGATGTTATTGAATGTGAAAAATGCGAGTTTAAGCACATTATACCCATTCCAACTGAAAAAGAGCTGAAAAAAGTATATGAAGATGAATACTATACTGATGAGAAACCCCTGTATATTGAGCGTATGAATGAAGATTGGGAGTGGTGGAAATTGGTTAATGATGACCGCTATGACAGCTTTGAAGAAAGACTGGATGAACAGAGAAGAAGAATATTAGATGTTGGGTCTGGACCCGGGATCTTTCTGAAGCGTGGCCGGGAAAGAGGATGGGATGTTACTGGCATCGAACCATCGAAGCAAGCATTTGAATACAGTAGCGGCACACTGGGGTTAAATATTCATAACGCCTTTTTGAATGATAAATCAAAAACCGATATAGATAGCTTTGATGTAATTCATATGAGTGAGGTTTTAGAGCATATTCCAGATCCTGAAGGTTTATTGAGAATTGCTCATGAAAAGCTTAACCCAGGTGGGCTTATTTGCTTGGTTGTCCCAAATGATTATAACTCTTTTCAAATTTCATTGCGAAAGGCTTGTGGTTATGATCCATGGTGGGTGGCGCCACCCCATCATATTAATTATTTCAGTTTTGAATCTTTATCTGGGCTGTTCGAAAAGATCGGATTTCGAGTGATATTGAAAGAATCAACATTTCCAATAGACATGTTTTTACTTATGGGGAAAAACTATGTGGGAGATGATATTTTAGGAAGAGAATGCCACATCATGAGAAAAAATTTTGAGTTAAACCTGGCCAAGGCTGAACAAAACGGTACCAAAAGGAATATTTACAGCTCGCTCGCAAAGTTTGGTATTGGAAGAGAAATAATTATTATGGCTGAAAAATATGAATAAGCATGCTTTGATTTGTATTGCCGCTGGTTCCTCGCAGATACCAGTAATAAAAGCAGCAAAGGAGGAAGGACTTAAAGTTATTGCTGTAGATCAGAACATGTATGCTCCCGGCTTAAAGTATGCCGATGAAACTATTATTCAAAGCACTTACAATGCTGATCTTATTATTCGAGAATTATATAAGTATGGTGACAAGTATAATTTCAAGGGGGTTATTACTCGATCTTCCGGCATACCCGTAATAACGGTTGCAGAAATTGCAGACGAATTTGGATTGCCTGGCGTCAATCCATCAACAGCAATCAATATTGTATATAAAGACAAGTTGATGAATGAGTGTGAAAAGTTGATGATTCCTGCTCCAAAACATCAAAAAGTTACTAGTGTAAAAGAGATTAATTGGAAAATCCTAAAATATCCCATTGTGATAAAGCCTTCGTTAGGATTAATTGGGAAATCAGGAGTTATAAAGGTTAGTAACAAGCAAGATCTAATGACTGAATTTGACATAACAAAGAGGACGTCATATAACGGAATTGTTGATATTCAAGGGTATGAAAGTGGACATGATATAATACTTATGGGTTTTTCAATAAATGGAAAATTGCACCCTGTAATATTAATCGATGAAATTAATTATTTTGACAAGCATGGCAATGTTGAAATGGTTGGGTTACGGGTTCCGTCTATTGTGAGCGAGTCTAAATATGAAATTTATAATTTCGCACAAGATGTAATACAAAAATTAAATATAAATACATCCCCGTTCTTGATGTCATGTAAATATCAGGGTGAAAATTTAATTAAGTTGATTGAAATTCATTTAGATCTAGGGGGCGATAGAATATTAGAAGACTTACTTCCAATGAGTAGTGATGTGGATTTTATAAAGCTTGTGATTATGGCTGTGACGCAAAATTATGCAGAAGATTCCAATTATGATTTTGCGCCAATACTAATGATCCGAAAAGATAAGAAAGAGTATTACAAAAAGGAATATGGAGCAAGCAAGGATGTCGAGGTTAGGTGGATTGACAAATTTTAAAGGATAAATGTTATATGAAACCAATTGTATTAGAAACAGAAAATGTACCGATTAGCTTATACTTGTCTGAAGATAATTTAGTTCGTGACGATTCTATTGAATTATTAAAGCAATTCGCAGAAATGCCAGAAGTATATGGTACAGTTATTGGGTTACCTGATATAAGTCATAAATTTGCAAGATTTTCACCGACAGGTATGGTGCTGGCTACAAAAGAGCATATTATTCCATCAGCTACAAGTCTTGGTACAAATAGCGGCATTCGTGTATTAGCATGCGACATAGATAGTAATCAGTTAAATGATTCTCAAGTAGATGCTTTGTTTGGAATATTGCAGCAGACTATTCCTATCTATGGCAAGAAAGATGCAAAACCAATTAAAAGGGTAATAAGTCGGGAAACATTATTTAGGATTTTTAATGATGCGTACGATTGGATTCAAAATGTATATGGTGTTAATGATGAAGAATTGGAGCGAATTCAGAATATTAATAACAATCTTCTTGTCCAAGATGAATTGGGACAAAGCATAGAAGATTATTTTCCTGAATCTTTGATTGAAGAGGGGCTGTATGGCTTGGGAGTTCTTGAGTCCGGTAATCATTTCATAGAGTTGCAAAGAGTTGACTCTATTCTTAACAAAAGCATTGCTGAGAAGCTTGGTATTTTTAAAGATCAGTTATTATTTATGATTCATGATGCAAGCCCATGCGGTATGATTAATCAATACTACACGCCACGTTGGAACTATTATGGAGAGGAGTTTATAAATTTCGAAACTGACAAAAGTATTTTTCATTCAAAAAACTTTTATGACAAAGAACAATTAATTAGTCGTCAAAACTATTTCCCACCCAGTTCACCATTTTTCTCAATAAAGGCAGATTCAAAAGAAGGGAAGAGATATAGGGTCGCCTTGAAAGGTGTTATGAACTATGGGATTGCTAATCGATCTGTTATGCAGCAGAAAATTGAAAAAGCATTAAATGTTGTTTTACAGAGTAAAAAAATAAGGACTAGATTAGTCTCGGACACAATGCATGATACTATTACTAGAGAAAAAATAAATAATGAATACCTATGGATTCATAGGCATGGTTCAACACAAGCGTTACCAGCGTCTGAGTGCAAAGGAACAGGAGTGTTTTCAGGAACAGGAGTGTTTTCAGAAACAGGACAGTGTTTTGGGCTTCCAGGCGCTCCTGGCCTCCCATCATATATTTGCATATCAGGAGAAAACACCGAGAAAACTTTTTATTCGGCTAATCACGGCGCAGGAAGGTTAATAGATAGACCAGAAGCTATTAAAAAATTTTCTGAAAGTGATATCTATAAATATTTTTCTGATAATGGTATTCGTATTTATAAGGAAGGGTTGATGGATATACGGGGAGAAGCTTCAGGTGCATTTAAGGATATAGACGATATAGCAAATCTATCTCAGAATATGGGTTTGATTGAACAGGTTGCGAGAGTGGTACCTATCGCGGTAAAAAAAGGATAATTCCATTGGACACAAAGAAAGAATTGGCATTATTGCACATAGGTGGGGGAGAGCTACAAAAAGAAGGTGTTATTTGGGCTAAAGAGCTTGGATTAAAAGTCATTGTTACTGATATAAATAAAAGTGCACCCGCTGCACGATACGCAGATGAATTTTGGAATATATCTGGCGAAGATGTAGAAAAACTTATGGGGCTTGCAAAAATAGTAAATACCAAATATAAGTTGACAGGTGTGCATACTAGTAGTGATTTCGGTCTACAAGCAGTCTCTATAATATCTGAGGAGTTGTGTTTAGGTGCATGTTCGCTTGAAGCCTTAAATAATGCATTGAACAAACAAGAATCAAGCAAAAAATGGGCAAGCAATAATTTAGATTGTACTGTTGGAGCGGTAGTGTCAACCTTGCAACAGGCAAGAATGATCATCGAAGAATTAAATTACCCTGTTATATTAAAGCCAGTAGTTGGATGTGGGAGCCAAGGAATACAGTCGGTCGATTCAAACGAAAAAATTGAGGGGGCCTTTAATAATGCAAAAAATATTTCTCGCAATGTAAGAATTGAAAAATTACTAAAAGGTCGGCATGTAGATGTTAATGGATTATTTATCAATGACACTTTCTATGAATGCGGCACTTTTGATGTACACTTTTGTGAGCCTCCTTATCATTACCCTATCTGGTCACATCAACCATCATTAATAACCCATGAACAGGAACGTAAAATTTATCAGATAGTTGAAAGAGGTTCAAGGGTTCTTGGGATTAACACAGGACCAGTAAAAGCAGATGTTATATGGGCAGAAGATAGACTCTATCTTATCGAAATAACACCTAGATTCCAAGGTGATGTAGCGACGATCCATCTTACTCCAAAAGCCTTGGGTATTAATCCGCTGAAGGCATATTTTTCTTATTTGTCAGGCCATAATGATTGGAATAGATACTTGTTGTCAAGGCAAAAGCAATATGCTGGTTGGCGTGCATTATTATCAAATAAAAGTGGAACTTTGAGAAATATACAAGGAGTTAGTAAAGTTAAGAATGCCTATAAGTTATTTCTTAATATACATATCGACCAAACTATACGCGAACCCACAAATAATAATGATATATGTGGGTTTATATGGGCTGCCGGGGATAGCATCTCAGATCTCCGTAGTGTTTTAAAGGAAGAATGCTCTAATATTGTTTTGGATGTTAAGTAAAAAGCGGTGTGAAATACTACACCAATCATAGAAATATGGTCTGGCTGTGTAAAAGAAATTCACAGTATTGCACTCACTATATCTATTACGATTCAAGGTGATTATACTTGTTTGTGCACATAAATAATTTGTAAAAGAAAAGATAAAATGGAAAAATTGAATAATAAATCAGTTAAGGTTCTTTTGTGTGGGGCCCCTAAATCAGGTAATTACCTGTTGTTTAAAATTATAAAAAATATCCTATTGCAAAATAAGTGCTGGAGAAGCTTTAAAGAACAATCTGGATTGGGGGATTTGATTGATAATGAATTCTCTGACTATAAATATCATCCTGAGGAAAACTGCAATGATGTCTTGTTCGTTAAAGATGCCCAGTTGTTCATGAGATTTCCATCACCGACAACAAAATATTTAACAATTGATCCACAGTTGGTGATTTCTTACTCCTCTCTGTTATGGTCACATAATCAGCCTGAATTATTAAATATTGATGATTTTTCATCAGTTACTCATAAGTTCTATTTAGTTAGAGATGGTCGTGATGTTATTAATTCGTTAATGCACTTTGTTACCAACCCAATAACATTGAAGCGCTATCCAGAATACCGTATTGTTGATCCTGTGACACTTTATGAAGATTATGCCTATTTTGATAGGCAGGTAACTGTATGGAGGGATCATGTTAGATCAATTTTTAGTCTGCGTGAACAATATTTATTAATTCGTTTTGAGGATTTAATTAATAACAAGAAAAATACCATTGAAAGGATTGGTAATTATTTAGGGCTTCAGGTTCAGATAGAAGAAATAATGCAAAAAACTTCATTCTCTACGATGAAAAAACAGGCTAATGAACATGTTAGAAAGGGAAAGCAGGGAGATTGGAAGAATTATTTTACGACTATACATCTGGAACGATTTAACAGAATAGCAGGGAGTGAGCTTGAGATGCTAGGTTATGAGTTAGTGGATGAATTATGAAGATAGCTGTCCGTCAATTATAAAGAATTTAGAGGGAGTATATAGATGTTGGGAGCTAATATAATTGCAGCAGCAATAAAAGATATGGGAATTAAGATCGTGTACCTTTATCCTGGAGGTACTATAGCCCCTCTATTAGATGCGTTTGTTTCTCTTGGAATAGAATATGTGTGCGCTCGGAATGAACAGGGAGCTGGTTATGCAGCGATAGGTGCCGCAAAAATGACTGGCAAACCACAATTGGTAATGGTTACATCAGGTCCAGGGGCTACAAATCTGGTTACACCTGTGGCCGATGCATATTATGATTCAGTACCAATTATCGCCATTACTGGTCAAGTCGGAGTAAGCGATATCAACATTGAACGAAAAGTACGTCAAACCGGATTCCAGGAAACTGATTCTAAAAACATTTTTACTCCCATTACCAAGAAGGCGTCGGTAATTATCAAGTTCGAGAATTTATATCAACAAATCACCGATATGGTGACAATCACCACAGATGGCCGGCCTGGACCAGTTCTCATAGATATACCTATGAGTATTCAGCGCGGGAAGGTTGAAAATGAGAGGTGGGCTCGACCAATAATATCTGAATACAATAATGCAGTTGTTTCAACCAATGAAATTGTTGAAGAGGGCGAAGTTGAATCAGCTTTGAAAATGTTGGAAAGTGCAGAGCGCCCTTTGGTCTTGGTGGGCAACGGAGTATATATCTCCAAAGCAACAGACTCACTTAAGAATGTTATAGATAAAATGGGTGTACCTGTTGTCTGTAGCTTACCCGGTGTTGGTGCGTTTTCAGGGAATCATCCGCTTTATTATGGATTCATTGGACATACGGGAGAATTCTATGCAAATATAGCCGCAAATTATGCTGATCTGATTCTCGTCCTTGGAGCTAGGTTAGACTTGCGGCAAACAGGCACTGAACTTGACAAGTTCCTTTCTAACAAACGAATTGTTAGAGTAGATATTGATGCCGCAGAATTGACCCATGGCCGCATTGATGCAGATTTGAAAATACAGGGCGATGTTGATAGTTTCCTGATTCAACTATTAGAAAAGTGGGGGGGGATGACCCCATTGAACATTTCGACTTGGATTGATAAGATTGAAGGATGGAAAACAAAATATAATTCATGTCAATTTTACAGTCATAAGGATCTATCATCGTATCATATATTACGTGCAGTAGATAATTATACTAAGGGAAAAAGAATCATGGCTACATCAGGAGTAGGGACTCATCAACAGCTGGTAGCTCGCTATTTCACCTTTGACTATCCAGATCGAGTATGGATGACATCAGCAGGGCATGGCACGATGGGATACGATGTGCCTACCATGATTGGTGCTATGCTTGAGAGATCAGATTATGATTATGGGCTCGTATTTGTTGGTGATGGATCATTCCAGATGAATATTCAGGAGCTAGCGACCATTAAGAATTTCAATCTGCCCATCAAAATATTTGTTTTGGATAACCAACGCCTGGGTCTAGTATCTCAGTTTCAGCTTATGAATTGGCCTACTGACTATAGCACCGGTAGAAAAATTAATCCATCTTTCTCATCGATAGCAATAGCGTACGGGCTTAAAGGTTATGATATAAACAATAATGACGATCTCGCCGAAAAATTGGATGATATATTAGATGATTCTTCAGGGTGTGTTGTGCATTGCCATATTGATTCAAACGAAGACGTTTTGCCGATCCTTTTAGCAGGTCAGAAAATGAATGAAATGTTCCCTTTTGATGGAGAAGCATGAATCCCCGAGTTGCATTCATAGGAGGAGTTATCATAGGGATTGATACTGGATTGCAATACGGTTAATGGAGAGAGCGGAATGAAATTGAAACATAAAATTTGTTTTGTTACTGGCGGTAGCCGGGGAATTGGCAGAGCCATCGTAAAAAAACTTGCTGACGAAGGTGGCCTGATCGTTTTCAGCTATGTACAGGATGAAAATTCTGCCAGTAGCCTGATAGAAGAATTGGGGAAACATGGTTCAGTAGTCAAATGTCTACAGATGGACGTGTCGGACAGGCAGTCAGTAAAAACAGCATTTAACCGATTACAGGAAGATTTTGATCAAATTGATGTGCTGGTGAACAATGCAGGAATCAACAAGCCTGAAGATTTTGATAAAATAACAGATGAGGACTGGGATACAGTCCTCAATGTGAACTTGAAGGGCCCATTCATTGTTACCCAAGAGCTTCTGCCACTATTAAAACAATCCGGCAACGCATCTGTAATCAATATTGGGTCTGTTAGTGGTCAGTATGGAGGTCCAAGGACAGCCCATTATGCAGTAAGCAAGGCCGGGCTGACTTCCCTTGGGCAAGTCATTGCACGGTTTGGTGCAGAGAATAACATTCGTTGTAACACCATATCTGCTGGTCTGATCCAATCTGAAATGGCAGATGCAGGTATGCAGTCTGCAGCAGTTGTGCAAGCATCGGAAAATATAGTGTTAAAACGCTTTGGTAAACAAAGTGAAGTGGCTGATGTCGTTGCTTTTCTGGCATCAGATGAAAGCAGCTATATTACCGGGCAGACAATCAATGTTAATGGTGGACTATATTTTTAATTTTGTAATTTGAAAACACTATTACTTATATCGGGAGGTATTGAAGCTGTCCCGGGTATTCAGCGTGCCAAAGAAATGGGACTATTCGTCGTAGTGAGCGATGGGAATCCCAATGCGCCGGGTTTTGGTTATGCTGATGATCAGATTATAGCCAGCACCTATGATGTGAATGAAACTTCTCAAAAAGCAAAACAATACCATGAAACAGTTCGGGAATTTAATGGTGTCATTTGTATTGCTTCTGATGTGCCAATGACTGTGGCATCTGTTGCAAAAGAACTTAGTTTACCCACCATCCCATTAGAATCTGCAGAGTTAGCCATGGATAAGCTGGCTATGAAAAATAAGTTTAACAAAGATAAAGTGCCCATACCGGATTTTATAAAATTAGATAGCTTTAACGAATTTGAGAATTTAGTTGAAGATTGTGGATATCCTTTAGTTATAAAGCCTGTGGATAGTCGAGGTGCTCGAGGTGTATTAAGATTGACAAGGGGTATTGATCTGAATTGGGCATGGAATCACTCAAAGGATAATAGCCCAACAGGCAGAGTAATGGCAGAAAAATATTTAGATGGTCCTCAGGTCAGTACGGAATCCATGATGATTAATGGAGAATGTTATACAGTAGGCTTTGCTGATCGTAATTATGAATTTCTTGAAAAATATGCACCGTACATTATTGAAAATGGTGGTGATCTCCCCAGCCAAATATCTGAAAATATTCAAAAAAAAGTGAAAGATGTGGTCAAGAAAGCTGCCTTATCTATGGGCATACGAGATGGCGTTGTAAAAGGGGATATTGTTATTTTAAAAGGGAAGCCTTTTATTATTGAGCTTGCAGCAAGATTAAGCGGAGGGTATTTTTGCACCCATGCGATTCCCTTGAACACTGGCGTTGATTTTGTTGGTAATGCTATAAAAATGGCCATTGGGGAAAAAGTGTCCCCAGATGATTTAATTCCAAAGTTCAATAAAAATATATGCCAACGATATATTTTCCCCGCCCCCGGACTCATAAAAGAAATAAATGGATTAAGTGAATTAGAAGATAATTCCTCGATAAAATATTTTAATCTTCATGCCAGTATAGGGCAAAAAATAGATAAACCAACTGCCCATCCTTCAAGAGCGGGAATGGTTATAACAGAGGGTAATTCTCGTCAAGATGCAATTGATTCAGCAATTAAAGCTATTAATTCAGTAACGTTTACCTATAAAAACTAAAATTAAACTATATTATTCAATTTAAACCTTATGTACTCTTCTATTGAGTGAAGAAGACTGGATTAAGGTAATCGATCAATATTACTGGCCATTATTCAAATTAGCAGATGCCGGTATTCCTATTGGAGTGGAAGCGCCGGCGCTCACGCTGGAAATGGTCCAGGATATTGACAGCGAGTGGATAAACGAATTATCCCAATATCAGTGCCGTCAGTTTATAAGTTATTCATAAGAAATCAATGTTTCAACTCTATTCTATATTTCATCTTAACATAGCCTATTCTTCAATCGAGGAAGAGCAACGGCCGGAAGTTATCCGATGTTGCTACTGGCCTTTGTGCGTCTGGCGCGTAAATATAATCTGCCATTTGGCATCGAGGCCACAGGGCATACGCTGGAGACGGTTACGGCTATTGATCCTGCATGGATTGAGGAATTGCGGCGGCTGATGACAGAAGGAAATTGTGAATTTGTAGGTAGCGGTTATTCTCAGGTCATTGGCCCGCTTGTTCATGCCGAAGTGAATGCGACCAACCTTCGCATAGGATATCAAGTCTATGAGCATATGCTGGGCTTTAGGCCTAATATTGCGCTTGTGAATGAACAAGCCTATTCCGCAGGGCTGGTGCAGCATTATATTGATGCTGGTTATCGGGACATGTAATGTTTTGGATTTGCTGAATTATCCGGATGCCGGCAATAGAATTTTCAGAGTTGGTCACAGGCTTGTTCACTCCCCGGTAGGTCAGCATTCTGACGAACGGCTCATGTTCGGGCAGGCTTGCGCCAGAGACGGAACCGTTGTGGTGCCGGTGGCGAGGACGTCTTCGTGTGGTGGGGAAAGTCCGCCCCTGGGGTTTTTTCTACCGGAGGCAGGGGAAGAACGTCGATGAGTGGGGCTGAGCAAAAAGTACGAGAACCATCGGGAAGACCCTCTATACTCATCGTGTAATGAGAAATCTCGTAGCAAGCCGATTTGTAATCGTTTTTCCAGCGCCGTAACTGTTTTTCTGGTAAGGCAAGAGTGCCTGGCCTGCGAGCCTGTAATTATTTTTCTTGACTTGTGCTGCTATATAACGATAATTCTTATCCGATAATCGTTTTTCCGCCTGCCTGCCAAAGCCTCGGCGCAGGCAGGGAGAAAGCCATGGTTGAAAACGATCAGGATAAATCGACATACAGAGCCGCAGGGTATGCGGCGCTTATCAAGCGGTACGACCTCGATGTCATCCCGAACCGGCACAAGTCCCTGGTGACAGCCAGCGGCATCCACCGGATAGATTCAAGCGAAGGCGTCATCGAGAAAGTCTACACGTCCAGGTACTGGCCGGGAGACACGCTTGGCGACCATCTCGAATTCGCGCTCAAGTATGACGGGACGAACCTCGCAATCCTCGGCATTTTGTTTCAGAAGGCAGGGGACAAAGATCTTCTTGAATATGTCCGGTCCAAACCGACCGGCAAGTATGTCAGGCGCTTGTGGTTCCTGTACGAGTTCCTGACCGGCAAAACGCTCCCCCTGGATGACCTGAAGCGGGGCAACTATATCGACCTGCTCGAACCGGATGAATATTATACGGTT
>Ga0233431_1002557_pt1 | contig 25082 bp, 18 predicted proteins | sample SI_118_April2016_FD_179867 | JGI IMG/M metagenome (GOLD analysis project Ga0233431, IMG submission 179867) | Seawater microbial communities from Saanich Inlet, British Columbia, Canada - SI_118_April2016_200_MG | ecosystem: Environmental > Aquatic > Marine > Inlet | place: Canada: British...
TGAAGAGTGACACCTGTAACATCTGCCCCCCAAGCAGAATATTACATAAGCTCAATAAAATTTATACTAATTTTTAATAGCTTTCAAATTGACCATTACATGAATAGGAAGAATAGGTCCTATAATTATTATATCCAAGAAAATATTGTGTAGTCCTTCCTTCTTCTTGATCTCAAACAGTTTTGGTTAACATCTCAAATATGCCGTTTTTCCTGTTGGAACTTGAAATTTGCAATTTGCGTGAACGGCACGCTTTCTGTTCTTCTTGACAGGAATTCAAAAGGTTTGTAATCTGGTCTAAATTTCATTCAACCTTTTCAGGCAGGAGGAAGAAGATATGGCAGAAACGCAACCCGTCCCTAAAATAAATGCGGTTGAGGCAGTTGATCCAGTACTTATTGATAAGTCCGTTGAATTTATAAACAACGCAATTTCAAAAACTTTATACAAAGGGAATTTAGAAATTGGTAAATATCTTCTTGAACACTTTTACAATAATGACATTAAATTGGCATTTTCAAGGAACCCTCACAAGCCGGTCAGCTTCCAAAAACTTTGTAAAAGAGATGACCTTGGGGTTCATCCATCTACTTTGTCCAGGATGGTGAAAGTTGCCTCTCAAGAGCGATACTTCATTGATAGTAAGACCAATGTCGAAGAACTATCCTATAGTAACAGACTGGAATTCACAAAACTCCCGAATAGCAAAAAGAAGCTAAAACTCGTTGAAAAATGCATTAAGGAAGAAATGTCTTTCAGGAAACTTTCTGAAGCCATCTCCAAAATCAATGAAAAGACAAAAGGTGTCACTCCTCTCCCACCGTTAAAACTTATGTCAAACGTGGACAAGCTCTTCGAAGGAACTCAGCTCCCAGCCCTGCTCTCAACACCTGATAAGCTTGAGAGGCTGAGGTCCACCACCAGAACGCAGATGAAAGAAAGAGCAAACACCCTTCTTGAAAAAATGAATTCTTTAACAGCACACTGTAACACCCTGATAAAAACTCTCGACCAAATCGATGAAAAGGAAGAAAAGGAAAAAGAACAAAAGGAGAAAGAGAAGGAGGAACTTCGAGTTAAGAGAGAAAAGGAGATAAAGGAGATGACGGAGATGATACACGCCAATGTCAAAGAAGCTGAGATCAAGGAAGAAAAGGAGAAAAAGGAAAAAGAGAAGAAAGAAGAAAAGGAAAAGGGGAAATAGCAGTGGTGGGAGTTTTAAAGATGAATATTTGAAGGATAATGGCGAAAAGGACAAACGGTGAAAAGTGGTTACATGTGCGACGTCGCAGGAGTTAGAAAGCTCGTGATATCACGTAGATGGGGCATGTTGGGGGATGAGAGTTTTCGAAAAATGGGTCGTTGATTATTATGTAAAGATAAGAAATGCTGCAAGCACACTAAATGTCCATTAGAAAGATAGAAATGTTATCTTGACTAATATTGCTATTCTATCAGATACATCTGGGTTTGGAGAATTGATGCCTAATTCTTATGTTTTTAAGATTTACTTAAGATTTTCTATTCAAGTTGAGCATATATTCAGCGAAAATGATATCGAAACTTCAGGAGGAATTGAAGATGCTTTAGAGTATTTTGGCGATGCTTTGCAATCTGAGTTAGAACTTGAAATACCTTTTATCTCTGTTTCTGAAATTCCTGATGAAATAGATGAAAATCATAAATATATATATGAATTTTCATCAACTTCCTACATATCATTTGATGAGGATGAAGTATCAATACCTGATGAAGAATTATATTCTGGTGTACTTGATGAATACGAAGAAGAGTATAAATGTGTATTGGCACGTAAAGGATACCATCTCAAAGAAATGGAGATATTTGAGGAAGAAACTATCATTGATACAATAGAAGGAGAGCCACAGGACCCTTTTGAAATGGCAGAACGGTTAATCAAAAAATATGAAATTACTGGCCCGTATTGGATTTCAATAAGTGAATTCAAAAGGATTGTTGGTGAAGAAAATCTCGGAGATGCATATATTGAAAATGTGGGATCAAAACTTTGCGAAGAAGGGTACATTTTGATTGATTTAGTAAATGAAAAAGGTGTGATCGCTATATCAAAGATTGAATCAATAATGGATTGGGGGGAGCACGTAGATTGAATCCCTGTAAAAACTTTCATGGAGAGATAAGCAGAAACAAAAGAGTTGTGGGCAGGAATGCCATCGCCATACAAAAATATGAATTGAAAAACAAATACCACAAGGTAAACGTGGAGGTTATATGGGAGTATGTTTTCATGGTGAAGAGGACTATAAAAGCATTCTTCACTTACTTAAAAATGAAAAAAACATTATTTCTAGGACCGCAAAGTTAGCTAGCTTTAAGAACTGACATGCTGCTGTATAAATTAAATTTTTGCATTGATTTATTAGTATTTGTATCTTCACAGGAATAATTTTAAATAGTAATAAATAAACCGTTTACGCCTAAGAGGACTTTATGGAACCAGGAATTGCTAAGGTTAAAATTGATGATATTTCTTTTCAACAACTGATGCTCGATGTTAAGAATATGAGTCTTCGTATTCCAAATTTCCAACGCGATTTTGTTTGGGAACAAAGTCAAATCATAAGTCTTCTCGATAGCATTTATAATCACTACCCAATTGGTTCATTCTTATTATGGAGATCAGACGATGAAATTGAATCATATAGAACAATAGGTGACATTAAATTATTACCCTCTGAGAAAGGTTTAGTTCATTATGTTTTAGATGGACAACAGAGAATTACTTCTTTGTTTTCCAGCTTCAAAAGTGCTGACATAAATGTAAAAGTAAGTGGAAAGCTGACTCGAAAAAAACTGAACATCTATTTCGATCTAGATGACCAGACTTTTCTCGCAGACCCATTTGCAAAATTGAAATCAAAAAAGATATATAAACCCAAAAGAATTATAAGCATCCCAAATTGTGATAATTATTTTGATTTTTTTGTTAGGCTAAAAGAAAAACTTCTTGAGTTTGATAGGTCAAGGGAAAAAGTTTGTAACTGGTTGGAGAAGGAAGTCTTCAGTGGTAGTTCACGCAAGGCTGATCAGTTTATGAATTGCTGTGATAATTTTGAATTTGTGGTCAAGGAAGCAGAAGAGTACCGATTAGGAAAAAATGCAAACGCTATTGATAGTGAATCTCCAGATCGAGCTATTGAACTCTTGGCGGAATATTTTGAATGGTTTCATGATTTATTGATAGAGCTTTCTGATGTTGAGCAGATAGCTGATGTTGAATTGCAGAATTTAGTAAATAACAAAACCAATAGAAAGATTAATAAGACCTGGTACATTCGCCAAAGACTCTACTGGCTTCAAGGTTTAGAAATAGGGACTTATACGGATGGGACCTTTGCCCTATCTGATCAAGGAAAGGAAATATTGAAGAAATATTTCAACAATCTTAAGGAAGCACAGCGCAAAAAGGATTATGAAGAACTAGAATTTCAACAACGTTACATTTCAATTGAACAACTGGCCGATACGGCAACAGCTCTGAAATTAGGTAAAGGCTTATCTGATGAACGATATGATGCCTTGGTTGAGGTCGTAAACAAATTTAGCAGTTATCCATTTTCTGTAATTTATGTTCTAAAGCAACCAATAGATGTCGCATGTGAAATTTTTGAAAGAATAAATAATTCAGGGAAGGTTCTTAACATTGTTGATTTAATGGTAGCAAAATCATATTCTTCATCATTCAATTTACGAGAAAAACTTCAATCATTTCAACTAGAATTATCAAAGCAGAACTATAAAGGCATTCCAAATATTACTATCATTCAGTGTGCCGCAGCAATTTTGAAGAAGTCCATCAAAAGGAAAGAAATTTTAGAAGTTGATAAAGACCACCTTAGTGAAAAATGGGATAAAGTTATCGAAAGTATAAGGATGGCGGTTGATTGGTTAGGAGCTTCCATCAATTTAACAAGTTCTAAAATTCTACCTTTTAATGTGTTGCTTGTCCCCTTATCATACTATTTCTATTTAAAGAAGGAAAAGTACCTATCAGAACACGATAAAAATGAGTTGGTATTGTGGTTCTGGAAAGCATCTTTTTCGAATAGGTATGATAGTGCGGTTGAGACAAAAATCGATGACGATCTGGTAGAGCTGGATAAACTCCTTGATGGAGATAGTCCAAGTTTTGATTACTACATTTCGAACATCACCGAAGAAAAACTAAAAAACCAAAAGCTCAACCTTGGAAGTGCCTTTTGCAAATCTGTTCTGACATTAATGAATTTCAGAAAGCCTATGGAGTTCATAAACAATATGCCGGTATCTCTCATAACTTTGTCTAAATTTAATGCTGGAGAACTGCATCATATTTTTCCACAGGGCTATCTAAAGAAACATGATCACGAGAATTATGAGCTTAAAGATAGTATCATGAACATAGCTATTGCAAGCTCTTCAGTGAACAAAAAATATAAAGCTAATCCACCATCAATGTATCTGAAAAAATGCATAAAGAAAAATAAAAATTTGAAAGATTCTCTTAAATCCCACTTTATCTATGAAGAAGCACTTTCTTTTTTGAAAAATGATGATTTTCAAAAATTCCTTACTTCTCGATCGAAAACAATACTGCAAAATATTCTTAATAAGATAGGGGAATTTTCACCAATTGAACAAATCTTGATGGTAGATGAAAGAAAGGCAGTTGAGGAATTTGAAAGCCAAATTCGAACACTTATTGATAAGAAATTAACAGAAGTGTCACCATCTTATTGGGATTCTATAAGTAGTGATAGAAAAGCAGTAATTGAATCGAGAATGAATGATTGGTTAAAGAAAAATCCAACCAAGACTGATGCTGATATCTCTCCATTGGATTTTTGTGTAATTTTCGATTATCAAAAAATAATTATTGAGAAATGGGATGTCTTTAATTCATTTTTTGGGTCAAAAAGCGAATTAAGGAAGCATTTTGAAAATATAAACTCGTTCAGAAATGCTCTTATGCACTCAAGGGAAATAGATAAAACGACGAAAAAATTAGCAGAAGCATCATTTCTATGGTTTGAACCAATTTTTGTAAAAGAAATTGGCTCTTCTTATAACTAACCAGAAGATATGGGGGGGGGCTGCTATGGAAATACTCTCTTTCTTCAGGATTTTGTCGTGTTGCGAGAGGGTTGATTAATTGTAAGAAACTACAAATACACAATGATCACATTTTCACAGGTATATGTTATTCTGCTTGGTCCAAGATAGGTCAAAAGCTTTTCTTTCATTATGCTATTTTGTATTTGTTCGTTGTTTTTGGGAGTTGGGCTGTGGGAGTGTGATGGGAGGTTTTGATGGTGAATATATAGGTATGGTTCCCGGAACGGTATGGCAAGAGGGCTGGTATTCTAAATTTGTTGACTTTATAAATGAATGAGGTATTGTGAGGTTAATAATGGAAGCTAGGCGGTCTTTGTAAATGCAATGATTATGACTGTAATCTTCACTTTATTGGTCTTGTTTCAGGGTTAGGATTGATACACGAACTGCTTTTCTGCAACAGGATAGGCGGAAAATGGATTGACCCCCATATGTTGTGGTGATAGGAGTTTTCGAATTAAATTCAGGGGTCTGAGAGCACTTACAGATACGTAAGGCATATTGCAAGGTTTCGATGTAATGAATTTTTTGTGATATTGTCAAGTTATGTTGTGGGTTGGCTTATGTTGCTTGTATTTGATTCCTTCCATATAATTCCCCAGATTCCTTTTTCAAGGAATCCTTCTGCCTCATTTATTCCTTGTGATCGTATCAGTAAAATAGATAGTTTATGATAGCCTGAAATATTTGTGAAGGAATTTTTCTTGTTGACTTTATTGTGATCTTTTGCAAGCATCATCTGCGATTTTACCATTCAGTTTTTCGGGGTAAAACATTGTTAACCAAGTTTTTTATGAAATACCAGTGAGTCGAAGTTTTAATGTGTCAAGTATGTTGCGGGCACAATTCTATTGACTATCAAGGGATTTTCACCAAAACCCTTGAGAAATCCTTATCAGGGGCTGCTAAGCAGTTAAGCGATACGGAGGGAACCACAATCAGGATTGAAGAAGGTGTGACATTATGTTATGTCTGGTGTCCTGGAGCGAAGCACTGCTGGAAAATTGCCAAAGGAAGCATTGACGGTTCCTTCGATAGTTCGTCGATCGTAATGCGAAAATCTTGTGACTTTCATGGATAGTATCCAAAAGATGAGGACCTGGTGTAAAAGTGGATTGCTGTTGGAAAAAGGACGCTGGGTAGAAAGCAAAAAACTCCTAAAGTGTTGATTCGAATAGAAGAATACGCCAAAGACCAGTTGACTGAAGCAGCGTAAGTAAACACAATGCCAAAACTATAAATTTTTAAAGAACTATTTTTCGAAAACTCAAGTAAATCATTCTGTGCTATTTGGTAACTTGTTATGGGACATCCTAAATAACTGTTCGAGTGGTATGCCGGTAGTGTTTTGCCTTTGCAAAGGGAGGTTTGTTATGCTCAAAACTATACGTAAGACAAGAAGAGTTGCATGGAATTTCCAAAGAATATTGGGTACCTTCACGATGGTTCTTGACTTTCTTACGGGGAAATGGAAACGAGGTTCCAAGAAAGTAGTCAATAAATTCATTGGGCGAAGTATTGTTAGACGCCTATTTTTGAAGTAGAATTTTTAGTGATTCTCAGTGGTAAGTAGATATTAGAACGTCATCCAGCAAACCAATTAGGTGTCAAACATGGCTAAGAAAAAGGATAAAGGCCCCGGCTGTCTGATGTATCTTTTCTTCATGGCTGTTCTAGCGAGTCTGGTGACGTATATTTTCATTTCCAATACATTTAGTTTCAAAACCATGCTGTCTTATGGGCCTTCGCAGTATTTCGCTAATATATTGCATTTTCACAAAGACTATTATTGTCAATCTAAATCTACCCAAAAAATTTATAAAGAAATATTGTCTCCAGAATCCTTGGCCCAAAAAGATAAAAACATGGTAATAACAACATTACAACCTGGAAAGCGGTTTAAGTTAAAGGGCTACAGAACAAAAGAATACGTTACGTGGGTAGCCGTCAAAGTAGCCGATGGGTCCGACGTAATTTATGGGTACTTAATGGTTCCAGACAAAATTGACATACCTACAGTCTGGGCAACATTTAACAGACTGCAAGAGACTTTTCTAGACTCCCCTCCTGAACCGTTCAGCAATAAATACTTTAGCGAAATCCCAAGCAAATCAATCGAGCAATATCGCAACAACCTTCTTGGTGCTCTAAAAACAAAATTGGGCCAGACGGTCAAGTTGAAGAAAACAACACAACCAGCCGAAATGCAGAAAATCAAGGATTCAAAGGATTTTAGGATTATAGACGATATATCCTCGGATACAGTTGTATATTACTGCCCGAAAAGTGAATACGAAAAGGCTGAGGCACTATATGATGCCTATCTGGGGAGTGGTTTCGATACACATTATGTTCAAGTTGCACACGCCTACGATCCTGGTAAAGATGGTGCATTCAAGCAAGGTATATTTCTGCGTATTGTAGACACCTGGTATTTTAAAGTTTTTATTGGCCTAGTGTTGTTTTGTATCATAAGACGCATGTGCAAAGGTCCGAAATCATCCCCCAGTGACAACGATACGGAACAATCCCCTTCAACATCGAAACCCAAGAACGCTAACGGTTCAGCCTCAATTGATTTGGCGACAAAAATGCGGGTTAAAAACCTTAAAGACCAGTTTAGGAAAGCATTTGGTTGTCAGATTCGCGTGTACACAACCCCTAGTACTAAACGACAAGTTAAGGATGATATTCAGTTAGGTGATCTTCGCGATGTCAAAGGGCCACTTCAGGCTTTAACGATAGCACCGTCAGCGACTGTTGATCAAGTCGAACAGCGCTTTGGTGAATTGGGTATAGGGATACAGGTAATGAATGCGGATGGAAAGACACTTGCTCCAAATGATGCCAAACTCAAGGATCTTTAGTGTTGTTTCGGCATAAAATTTCATCGTAGAAATGAGGATTTTTTGGAAATTTAACCTTTACATAATTTAAAGGAGGAAAATTATGGCAGGCGAAATCAAGATTACAGGCAAAAAAGTCATTAAGACCATTAACAAGGAATTTCAAGCTAAGTTTCCTTACATTTTATTTACGCTAATGTCCCCGGAGGAGTGGGAGAAGTCGAGAGAAAAAGGAGGCAAGAGAAAAAAGTTGCATGGAAGTGAAAGACTAGCAGATGTCAGAACAAAAACACCGAAAAAGTCCACTCTGTTTTCAATCCACGGAAGAACTAAAGTAAAAAATTTGGAGGATAATTTCGTTAAAACATACGGCCTTCATGTACAACTCGGTTGTGGAGACAAGAAAGGGGATTTCTATTACACCGCAGACGAATATGATGACCTTTCATTAACCCAGTTGAACAAAACATTTGAGGATCAAGGAATGAAGAAAAAGCCTAGATTTGAAGACTATAAATAGCTTTTAATCCTATATCGACTGACCACATAAAACGGGCGATAATGGATATAACATAAGTCGTTTATAAACCAATTTGGTTCATGCACGTTATAACTGTAGCCACTAAAAAAAAGAGGAGTTATCATGGCAAATGATTTGAATGTCGATGGGAGACTGAAGGTTGGAACATTTAAAAAAAATTTTATGGAGAAATTTGGTGTTGGCGTGAGAGTGTACACTGGGAAGAAATTTGCTTCTGATGATGTCACGCTTTCCAGTATAAGAGCGGAAGGTGCTAAAGGGGGGAAGGTGAACATTCACGGGAGGACAAAAGTAGGGAATGTGGAAAAGATGTTTAAGGAGCAGTTAGGAATCAAAATTCAAATCCAAAATAAGGCCGGGGATTTAGCAGACAATAGCCTGAGTCTTGCTCAAGCAGGAAAATAGCTTTTCGTAAGCTTATACATAATAGTTTGACCTATAATTGGTCGCATTATTAAACTATTACGATAATAGGGAACTCACAATCTCTGACTCCGTTGGTTGAACCTGATAGGTTCTACATGCGCTGAAATAGTTCTATAATGACATTGTTCAATTATGCGCGTGGCCTCCACCCGAGTTAATAAATACCCTGCTCCTTTTAACGGGTTGCGTATGGTTTCCCACCATGCACGAGAAAACTCAGGGTCGAATTCTTTTGTTTTTGAATTCGTGTTATTTCAGGAATTTGGAATGTACCGTAAAATAGAAAACGTACGATGAGTCTATCTATCACATTAGAAAGAAGAGCTGGATGGGATGTATTTGTATTCTTAGTAATTGTTTTTGTTGCATTTGAGATTCCTTATGATCTTTTAGTTGGATGGAGCAATTCATCTACTAATTTCATTGTTAGCAGCTTCGTTTTAGCGGTGTTTTTACTCGACATGCTCCTGAATTGCTTCACCGTTTCTGAAAAGTCTTATGGTGGTTTCTGGGGATGGCGTCATGTTGCAGGATTATTTTACGCGAAGCTAACCCCTAAGATTCTTAGGCAGGATCATCCAAGAGAAGAATATTTAATAACAGAACAGCCTGGCATATTCCTTTCTTATATTAAATCTGGCTGGTTTCTAATAGATTTCCTTGCAGTGTTTCCTTTTCAATTTCTTTTCCAAAACCTATCTTTCTTCGGTCTATCCAGAACGATAAGGCTTGTTCGGCTATCTCGTTTTTTGAGGATCATACGTTCTGCCAGACTCATCAAAACGGCCAGAATTTTTTCAATACTCAACTCCCTTTTCATGCATCGCCCAGCCATCCGTCGATTTATAATCCTCGCAATTTTAGTGCCATGGATAGCGCATATACATGCATGCCTTTTTTATCGACTAGAAGTAGGTAGCAATAGTAATTCCATTTCAACTTATGGAGACGCTTTGCATCATATCTTCTTTGCTTTCATTGCAAGTGACCCGGAGGCCAAATCATACACTACAGCGGGCGATCTTATAAGTATATCAGCAGTTGTCTTAGGCCTAATATTTGTAGGTATCCTCATTGGTAATTTCGCAGCCCTATTCGAACAAATTGATTCCGAACGTGCTATTTATGAGGAAAAAGTAAAAGAATGGGATAACCTATTTAGTTCATACAAAGGTCTTTTTGATAAAGAACTCCAGTTGGAAATTTTATCTTACGTAAAACAAAAAAGCTCTAGAAAAGCATCCCTTGAAAACCATGCGGAAATGATACGATCTTTAGATTCGACTTTGGAAGAAAAAATTAAGAAAAAGGTCTTTGAAATTCGAAAGGAATGCCATCATTTGCCAAATGAGGCTGAATTGGCAGAATGCCTAGAAGAAACGAAATAATTGCAAAGGCTTAATAAAATCGAAAATTTTCGAAATGGCGAATGAAACTGTTTGAGTATGTTGAGCTACTCGGAGCTTCTATGACGAGGTAATAAATTGAATCTCTTTCCACTATTTGCAACAAAAGTTATTGATTTGTATAAGAAAGAGCTGGTTAGGCAAAGACAAAGGGTAGAAGTCTCCAGAAAACAGGCAATGCAAGATGTTTGTCGTCGCTTGGTCGTCATATGAAACTGCGAATGTAAGCACCGAGTTGGTTGATACCATAGACCAGACAGACAAGGCTTTCAAAGCATTATACGAATGGAGATCCCAGAAATTGTGGTATTTGAAAACACAGGGGGGCAGTTAAGACCAAATTCTCTGAATTGACTGCTAAATTATCAGTGAAATAGAGGATATACGATCGGGAAACATATCAAATATTGGCTATCTATCAGTTTAGGATTTTTACTTTTTCTAATCCTAATATCATTTGATACTGCTTATTGTGAAATCATTGGACAAATAAAGCCAAGATCGGGTGCGAATTCCTTTAATACGTATGCGTGGGATGGAAAAGTCATCAAACCAAAAACGGGGATGACCTGTGAAAAAACCTGGAATTTTAATGGAAAAAAGGTAAGAAAAAGTTGTGGCGCTACTTCATCGAATACCTATTCTTGGAATGGAAAACGCTTTAGACCCATGACTGGCGCCACAAATAGTAACACATTTATTTGGAACGGAACTGAATTGAAACGGCAAACAAGCTCAACATCGAGCAATACATGGGCTTTCGATGGACATTATTGGTCCCTGAAACAAGGCGCTACGGATACGAATTCGTGGGTTGTTTCCGGCTTTGTTCCGATTCCTGTATGTGTACTTATTATCCTGAGGTTGAATAGTCATTAGATATGAAGACCATTGACTTCTTTACCCGAAGGTTACCTGAAATAGTCTATTAGATATTGGAGAGGGAATAGATGAAGATTAAACACCGCAGTGCCCTCAAAGGAGTTAAATCCGTAGACTTAATCTTAATCTCTGTCGCACGAGCATTCGCAACGTATTTATGTTACATGTCTTTAAGAAAATCAGAAACAGCCTTTTTTGAGTCTCTCTTTCGGGTTCCGTTTATTGAGGTTGCACAAGCATATAACTGGGAATATGAATGTGAATTCAAACTTCAACGTCTCAGTAGTGCCAAAAAGGGTGCCCTCAAAAAAATAGACTACGGGCTTGGATATAACACTCAAATTGTGGGGATCGAAACAAAATTTGTGAAGAAGATGCACGGACTGACAGTCGACTTAAAAAAGGACATAAATAAATTGCAGAAATTGTTTCCAAAGGACCCTCGTGTAAAACCTTTTAGCAGGAGATATGCATTTATTGTTGTGGTAGCACCTGGGGATATTTTCAAATCCTTAAAGTTGAAAGGGATCCCTGAAGTAAACGAGATTGACGAAGATAGGCTGAAAGATTTTGGTAAGAAAAAAAATATTTTCACGTCTTGGGACTCTTTTGTCACATCAAGCAGGGTTGGTAAAAAGGAATATTATGTTAGGACTGTAAAGATACCAATAGCTTAAAATTTCCGACTAACCGCTCAAAACCACACCCCAAAGTCATAACCAGCCCAGCAGTATAAAACCAACCAAGTTAGAAAAACCGTATCAACAAAAATCTAAACAATCCCTCTTCCTATTTTCACACATACACCTTTCCTCCCTACACCTCTTCCCCGTCCACCTCTCATCCACCCCCTCAGTGCCACAGTGTTTTTCGTTAGTTTATTGCAAAGTTTTTGTAAATTTACTCCGTTCTTTTTTGAAATATTCTTCCTGAAATATCCCTCGTTTTCACCGCTTTTTAAGATGTCCAAATCTTGTATTTATCAATGAAAACAGCTTGTTACTTTTACCGCTGTTGGTAGAGATATAACCTAATATATAGAGTTTGTCGTCCAAAATTTTGTACAACAAATTCAGCCTCCTGGGACCAAAAACCCGCCTAATCCAACCGGTGCCGGCGGGTTTCTGGTTCTTTCTCTCCAGCCTCCACTCTCCACCATCTCCATTCACACCCCCGGTTGGTCAACATAAATTAGTAAAAAATTTAACCATTCGACTTTTAACATTCAGAGAAGATTCTATCCGACCACGATTGAACCCGTTTGAGGTTCATCAAGGATAGCGACTGGAGGAGTCTGAGGGCGGTCAGGAGGAGCTTTCAGGACTATTTGGAGGGGTAACCAGAGGGGAGCGAGAAATTGCTTGCCCTGTTTGACTGAGGAGGTGGAAATGACTGACCAGGAGCTGCATAAAGTTTTTGAAAAACGATTACCGACCATGAAATCACACATTCACCGGTATTCTGAGCAAAAAGAGGATCTTAAGCAGGAAGGACTATTAGGCATGTGGAGAAGTTTGAAAAAAGATCCTTCATGCACGGACAGGTTTATCAAGAATAACATCCGTTGGAGCATGATACAATTTGCCCGAAAAGGAAAGAGCGTTGATTCTGATATCAAATCCTTCAAAAGGAGGGAGCAAGATATTGAGATCATTCAAACTGACGCTGTTGCAGAAGAAGTCAAGGAATTCATTCTCGTAGATCGAAGTTTGCCTGTTGACGAAAAGGTCATTGGAAAAATTGCTTTCGAGCGTTTTGTAGATTCATTGAACAATTTGGAGCGACGCCTGGTCCTATCAAAGCTTCGTGAAGAATTAAGAGATAAACTTTACAAGGAGCTTGGCCAGTACAAATTCATGGCCACATTTCGCTCATGTCGTCAGAAGTTTCGTATGGCCTATGAATGCTAATGGATGGATGTCGGTGTTTACCATTTAACATGGTTTACATCGAACATCCTTTTATTGTACCTAATTATCAGAATGCATTTTAGATCATCCCTGGTTAGATTATTTTCACAGGACAGAACAACTTCCTCAATCTCAACTTTTCACAATAAGTTGAGATTCAACCATCCAACCACTCATAAAGAAAAACATTCCAACCACTTACCACCTTCAATTTCCGACCATCAATTTTTCCATTGCTTTTAAACATTAACTTTTTTATATATATGTGCATATTGTTGAGATTGGAGGTCTATATGAGTATGAACAAGAACCACCCTAAAAAGGGGTCCAGGATCACGGTGAGCCCGATCCGGAAAATTAAGAACATAAAGAAGATCAAGAGGAAGCTCAGAAGGAAACCCAGGGATCTGTTGCTGTTCACATTGGGCGTGAATAATGGGTTGAGGATATCCATGTCAGGTATTTACAGTATGAGTCATGCTTTTCACCCAAAAACAAATGAGCTATCTGGCCGAGCTCAGTCCGCGATTTGTCGCCTTCTGCAAAATCGTTCTGAACGCGGACTAAACAGGGTTACTTGGTGGGGTGGTCTAGGACTCAAAGTGAAATTTGAAAACCAGTATGCCGAGTACACCTGAGCCAGGTGTACCAAAAACGCGTCTTAGGATCTGTCCTGAAAACGACGTGGAATGGTCTGATGTTCGATTGTTTTGCATCAATAATTTCCGAAATCTTATTTTCTTGATCTTTCAAAATCTCTTTTTCAGCACGAAATTTTTTTATCCTATTTTCTGCCATGTTAAATTCTCCATACTAAGGCTTTCTTCCCCGGCGCTTCTTTTTCTCCTTCACACAGAATTTACCGAATCCCCTGATAAGGATGTCCTCGCCTCATTCCAGGGTTCGTTTTATTATTTCTAAGAGGGATTCAACAGTGGTTGCCGAGTCGTCCTTTGAAAAATTGGAACTTCTGTAAAGGTGGTCGATCATGTGGTTTGTTTCCTCCTTGGCCTGGTTGAGAGGTATTTTTCAATTTTTTTGAGGTTTTCATGCGGAAAGTTAAAATAACCTTGATGTTTTGTCAAGAATCTTTGATACTTATAGAATTGCGATCAGTAAGGATAGGGGAATGGTGGTTGTCTCGGGATAATGATAATGCGAAAAAGTGGCCATGTGTGACCGTGTTGTCAAAGAGGGTGATAGGTAATACATATTGCAGGTTTTTGAAATGAAGCAGAATGTATTATAAAATGCTTTCATGAAGGTGACATAAACCATGGCTTACTATTGGTTGTTTTGCACTTTTTTAAAAACATAATGTCAAGCTTTATTTTACTCCTTTCTAATCTTTACGCTGAGTAATTACGAAATTTTTTATGTAAAGAACAATGGAGGTTCTTTTATGAAGACATTGAAGCAAGCTCTTAAAACTAGAGACAGCATTTTCGATGAAGAAAAAAGAGACGATACTCTCGATTTATCAAACCTAATTAACGAGTCAATCGATGTAGATCGTTTTTTTAATGAAACTTTTTTTACTGATGGGATGATACTGCTTTTAGATACTGCTTTCAAAAGATTTAGAGGAAAGGCAAGTAATGGATTAGTTAAATTAACACAGGCAATGGGTGGTGGGAAAACTCATAATATGCTTGCTTTAGGACTTTTAGCAAAAAATCCTGAATATAGAGACAAAATTTTAAAGGGCAGATATAAAGATTACACAAAAAAGATTAAGGTGATTGCCTTCACCGGAAGAGAAAGCGATTTACAATTCGGTATTTGGGGTGAAATTGCTAAACAAATTGGTAAGGAAGACCAATTCAATCCATACTATTCTCCATTAAAAGCTCCGGGACAATCCGCCTGGATTGAGCTTTTAAAAAGCGATGAGCCTACTCTTATTATGCTTGATGAGCTTCCACCATATTTGAATTATTGCAAAACGCAGACCTATGGAACAGGAACTCTCTTAGATATTAGCACAACAGCATTATCAAACTTGTTCAATGCACTAAATAAAGAAGAATTGAACAATGTTTGTCTGATTGTTTCTGATTTAGAAGCTGCTTACCTTCAGGGGTCAAATGTTATTAAGGGTCTTTTTGAAGACCTTGGAAATGAGATTAACCGCTCCTCAACTAATATTGAACCGGTTGCTTCAAATACTGACGACTTATACAATATTTTACGAACCAGATTATTCTCTGAAATTGCCACAGAAAAAGAAATAGATGAAATAGCTAACGAATATCAAAAAGCTGTTAAAGAAGCAAAAGAAATGAGATATACAGACGAAAACCCTGAAAACATTGCTTCTGGCATCAGAGCTTCTTATCCTTTCCATCCGGCAACAAGAGACCTATTTGCAAGATTTAAAGAGAACGCAGGGTTCCAACAAACTCGTGGTTTCATTCGTTTAACCAGAGCAATGGTAAAAGGTTTATTTAAAGAAGGCGGTTTAGCAGATAAGCGTTTCTTGATTAATCCTTACGATATTGATTTAAATGATAGCGAGATGAACACAATTATCAAACAAATAAAACCTGAACTTGCGAATGCGATAAGTCACGACATTGCATCTCACGGATCAGCTATTGCAGAGCAACTCGACAAACCTACACAATCAACAGATATTCAAGACCTATCAAAATTGATTTTTATTGCTTCTCTTTCAAAAGTCACCGGCTCAATTGTTGGTTTGACGATGAATGAGACTATTGCTTATATTTGTACACCCGGTAGAAATATTACTAATCTTACGAAAAGTATGGATGAATTGAAACTTCGTGCTTGGTATCTGTTCTTTGATAGAGATAACAGACTCTATTTCCGAAAAGTGCAAAATGTAAATGCCAAACTTAATGATGAAGTGCGGGGTTTTTCTTACGAACAAGCAAAACTGCATATAAAAACTTTGCTTAATGATAAATTCAAACCTTCGGAAAAAGACTGCTATCAAGACCTTTATATATTCCCGTCAATTGAAGAAATTGACCTCAAAAAGAATAAAATATCATTGATTCTAACAGAACCAAATAATCAAAAAGATAATCTTGGGTTGCAGGAAAGTATCAAAAAATTCTATGCCGAAACTTCTTACAAAAATAGAGTTATGTTCCTTACCGGACAACGTGTGGCAATGGATAATTTGATTGAAATCACAAAATCTTACAAAGCTATTGAAAATATTATTAAACAATTGGAAAATGAAGAAAATGTCGCTGCCGGTGACAGTGAACTGATTCAGGCTAAAGATTTGTATGATAAGATTTCAAATCAACTTTTCTCAAATATTAGAGAAGCTTTTGTAACCTTATATTTCCCTAAAAAGGAGGGTTTGGAAAAACAGGATTTCAAAATGGAGTTTGTCGGTAATCATTTCGATGCGGAAAACCAAATTAAAAAAGTCCTGACTGAAGTAATGAAATTTACAACCGATATTGAACCAACAAAAATAAAAAGAAAATTTGAAATACGAATCTTTACCCAACAAAGAATGACCTGGACTCACATTTTGGAAAGAGTTGCAACAGAACTCTCGTGGCAATGGCATAAACCGGATGCTTTGGAGGATCTGAAAAAATATTGTCTCCGAAACGGTGATTGGATTGAAGAAGGCGGTTACCTCGATAAAGAACCTCCTGCTCCCGAAACTTCTGTGAATGTCATTGAAAGCCATAGAGATGACTCAACCGGTGAAGTTACTCTGAAAATTAATCCCATTAATGGAGATATCGTATATTACGAAATCGATGATGATGCAACAACAGCCTCTTCTCAAGTAAAAGATCTATCAAGTTTTAAAACTAAGGAACTTAAAATCTCCTTCTTATGCGTTGATTCCAAAGAAAAAAACACGACCGGACAACAGTATAAATGGACAAATAATGTTTCCGTAAAATACAAAGCATTTGATAAAGACGGAAAGCGATACTTACAACTCGAAGCTACATCAAATGATGTTGAAATTCGCTATTCAACAGATGGGTCTAACCCTTCCAATAACGGCGGAATATATATTGAACCATTTGAAATTACAGAAGACACAATAATCATTCAAGCTGTCGCAGTGAATGAAAAAAAAGGCGTTTATTCAGAACCTCTTCAACACAAAATTGAAATTATATCTTTCTCTATTCAAAAAGATAAACCGGTAAAATTGCGAGACGCTCAAACAACGAACAGCAGTAAAGAAACTTTTTCGCTTCTCGAAGATTATGCACAATTTAAAGTGTCTGTTCAAGGTATCGATTTCACAATTCAAGAAAGAAACGGAAAGGGATTTATGATGCTTTCCTTCGGCGAATTTCAAATAGAGAAAATGCAAGACGTAATCGATGAACTTAATCTGCTGATTGATAGATTCTTTGCGAATAAATCATATGAAGTAACAGCCACATTCAACAATGTTTCTTTTCCCGACGGAAATCTTTTTGAACAATACGTTTCCAAACAAAAACAGACTGTTGATGAATACAAAAACAAAATTACTCAGTAGGAGTTACTCTTGACAAAAATTAAAGCAACCGGTTTCGGTTTTATTCCGAATGAAACAAAACATCATTTTCTTCTCTTTCTTCCAAGAGGAAAAGACCATGATGTCATAGTTTATGAACGCTTTAAATGGGATGATGACCAGACGGAACAAAAATCAGAACTCGTTGAAAAAAATATAAAAGTCATCATCAATAGAAAAAAATGGGATGCTGTAAAAAATGTGGTGGAAAAAGAATTCAAGCAAAGACTAAAAAGAAACGATACCATCATCAGCAGATTCAAAATCGGAGAGAATGTCATCGAACGTCTTCTCGGTAAAGAACTCGTCCTGCTGCTCTGGGCTATTGAAGACTCCGACCCCGCTTTGATTAACACGGCACTAAAAAACTGGCTTGGACTCTCTCCCGAAGAACGTTGGTGGCTCTTTACAATGGCTAACGCCAGCACTGGTTACTACAACAACAAACGAGGCTGGAGAGTTGCCATCCGCTATGCCCTTACGGACAATCCCGTTGATGAAAGAATGAAACAGATGACTATTTTCGACAGAATAAACTACGAATAGAAATGGAGAATTTATGACCATAAATAGATCATTTATCGAAACTCAATTCCCGGTTTCTAAACTTTCCAAAGAAAGCTATAAAGAAAGAAAAGCAGGAAGTAATCAAACCTTAACAGGTCTTGGCAAATGGTGGGGAAGAAAGCCACTTGTCCTCGTTCGGGCAACGATTCTCGGCTTATTAATGCCCACAACCGACAACCCTAAAAAGGATATGGAAATCTTTCTCAAAATTATGACAATGGATAACGAAGGATTAATCCTAAGAAAAAATAAAAAGCTGACAACAAAACAGCTCTTTGAAAATACAAAAGAAAGCGAAAAAGAGAAATATTTTAAAATAGAAAATGATCAATTTATACCCGCTTTCAAAAGCGGACTTTCTCAAAAAGACAAAAATGAACTCCATCTTATAATTTTCAAAAATGCTTCTTATGATGATAAATTATCCCTCTGCCTCAGACCGGAAGAAGTTACGCCTTCTGAAAATGCTTGGAAAGAAATCAACGAACATCTCGGTACAAAAGTAAAGAATCTTCAAGAACTGATTCAAGTGCTTGGGGAAAGAACATTTGGGAAAAAACCACGAATTGGAGATGCTTTTGCCGGTGGCGGTTCTATTCCCTTTGAAGCAGGAAGAATGGGCGCAGATGTCTTCGCTTCTGATTTGAATCCTCTTGCTTGCCTTCTCACCTGGGCTGGTTTGAACATCTTAAATAAAAGCGATGAAGAAATAGAAACACTGAAAGATTACGAAGAACGCATTTTTGATGCAGTTTGTGGGCAAGTGGAAAAATGGGGCCTGGAAAACAACGAAAAAGGTATGAAAGCAAAATATTACCTTTATTGTAATGAGAGTAAATGCCCTGAATGCAAAACCTTAGTTCCTCTTTCTCCAAATTGGATAATCAGTAAAAAATATAAAGTCGTGGCGCAATTAGAATATAGTGAAGCAAATCAAAACTTTGATATTATAGTCATATCCAATGCAAGTAAAGAAGATATGAAAAACTCTTCCAAATATGCCACAATCCAAAGCGGAAGTCTTGCCTGCCCTCATTGTGGAAAAACTACGCCAATCGCCTCTTTAAGAAATGACAGAAGAGGTGAGAACGGCAAAACCGTTTATGGTTTAAGTAAATGGAAAAAAAATGAATTTCTACCACGACCCGAAGATATTTTTCAGGAAAGACTTTATTGCATAAAATATATTGATAAATTTGATACCAAAACTTGGGAAGATGTCCTAAAGAAACCGGCACCCGCAACTGATGCCTGCTACGGGAAAGTTTATTATCTCGCCCCAACTGAACAAGATTTGCAAAGAGAAAACAAAGTGATTGAACTTTTACAAGAACGCTTTGAAGACTGGCAAAACAAAGGCTTTTTACCTGAAATGAGAATTGAAGAAGGGTATAATACCAGCCAAATTATTAGAGAACGAGGTTGGCAATATTGGCATCAGCTTTTCAATCCTCGCCAACTGCTGATTCACGGTTTATTTATGGGAAAAATAAACGAAATGGCTGAATGCGAAGACGAGGAAGTGTTAGGGATAATTGGAATTAACAATTTAGCAAATAAAGATTCCAAAATTGTTGTATGGGATGTAGGTCGTGATACAGCATCCCAAAGCTTTAATAATCAAGCTTTAAATACATTGTTCAATTTTCCAGTTAGAACATTAAGCACAATTTATTCTTCTTGGCTATTCGAATTTAAAAACTATCCATTTAATAATAAATCAAATATTATTACAAAAGACGCTCGTCAATTTAGTAATAAATGTGATTTATGGGTTACCGACCCCCCTTATTCAGATGCAGTAAATTATCACGAGTTATCGGAGTTTTTCCTTGCTTGGGATGCGAAGCAATTGCAGAAAGTATTCCCGCATTGGTATGCGGACACCAAAAGAGCTTTGGCTGTCAAGGGAACGGGTAAAGCCTTTAATGAGAGTATGGTGGAAATCTATTCAAACCTGACAAAGAATATGCCGGATAATGGAATGCAAGTGGTAATGTTTACCCATCAGGATGTAAGTGTTTGGGCAGAACTAACCTATATTTTATGGGGATCAGGTTTGAAGGTAACTTCTGCTTGGAATATTGCTACAGAAACAGAATCAGGCGGTTTGAAATCCGGCAATTACGTTAAGGGAACAGTGCTTTTGGTGTTAAGAAAACAAACATCAAATGATCTGGCCTTTCAGGATGATCTTTATGATGAAATCAAAAAAGAAGTTATCGGGATGATAGATTCAATGCGGTTTTTGGATGATAAAGAAGAGCCAAACTTTACGGATGCAGATTATCTTTTGGCTTCTTATGCTTCTGCATTAAAGGTCATTACCACTTACAAAGAAATAGATGGTATCGATTTGCATTATTGGTTAAATAAAGACAGAGATTCGTCGAATGAAGGAAATCCTGTGGAAAATCTTTTGCGAAAAGCACGTCGCATAGCCTATGATTATCTAATACCGGAAGGATTTGATAAATTGATTTGGCAGGATTTGAAAGAAGAAGAACGCTTTTTTATTCGAGCATTGGAATTGGAAATGAACGGAGAAAGCAGAAATTCGGCTTATATGGAACTGGCAAGAGGTTTTGGGGTAAGCGATTACAAAGATATGTTTGCTGATTTAACTGCGAATAAAGTAAAACTTAAAACACCGATAGATTATAAAATGAGATTTTTGGATACGGAAGGTTTCGGTTTGACTGTTTTGAGAAAGGTGTTTGTAGGTATTTACGAAACAAGTAAAAGCGAATCAACCAGAGAAGGGGTTCATTATCTTCAAAATGCGTTTGCCGATAATCAATTTTACTTTCTTAAAAAAATGATGATTGAGTTGTTGGATTTCATATCAAAGGCAGAATATGCAAGCGATTTGGCAAACTGGCATAAACCTGCTCATTTTGCAAAGTTATTGAAAGAGGCATTGAAAAACGAAGGGGTTTAGATAAATGATAAATCGTTTTTCATCAAGGAGGGAATCTATCTCCGATTCTCTTTTGAATAAGAGATTGAAGAATGCTAAATCCTATGACCGAATTGCGGGATTTTTCAGAAGTTCGATTTTTGAAGTGGCAGGCGAATCTTTGGAATCTGTTTCAGGCATAATTCGGATAGTTTGTAATTCTGAACTTTTAGCGGAAGATGTTCGCACAGCCAAACTTGCTAATGCTTCAATGAGAAAAGAATGGTGCGCAGGTAAACCGGAAGGATTGGAAAATTCAAATTTTCGATTTAGAAGACTTTATGAATTTTTAAAATCAGGGAAACTGGAAGTCAGAGTGTTACCGAATGACCGCTTTGGTTTAATTCACGGAAAAGCCGGAGTTATCACATTAGAAAATGGAGAAAAAACTGCTTTTCTCGGCAGTGTAAATGAATCGAAAACAGCCTGGAAAATCAATTATGAATTAGCTTGGGAAGATGATTCTGATGAAGCCGTAAATTGGGTACAAGAAGAATTTGACAGTCTGTGGAACGATATATCGGCAAGGGATTTGAGCAATTTTATAATCGAAGATATAAAACGAATTTCTGAACGGGTAGAGATTGACGAAGTTGCAAAATGGAAACAAGAAGATAGCGAAGCTGCTTCGGTTGCGGTGGAATCTCCTGTTTATCGAGAACAGCTTGGATTGTGGGAGCATCAGAAATATTTTGTCGATTTGGCATTTCGAGACCATAAGAAGAGTTATGGAGCGAGATATGTTTTGGCGGATCAAGTTGGTTTGGGGAAAACGATTCAGTTGGCGATGAGTGCTCAGTTAATGGCTCTCTACGGAGAAAAGCCTGTTTTGATTATTGTTCCTAAAACTTTGGTTTGGCAATGGCAGGACGAGATGAATGTTCTGCTTGATCTACCATCCGCAGTTTGGGACGGTCGTCAGTGGGTTGATGAAAATGAAATAAAATATCCGAATACAGGGAAAAATGAGATAGTCAAATGTCCTCGAAGGATTGGTATTGTATCACAAGGGTTATTTTCATCCGGTTCTGAAACTGCTGACTATTTATTGAGTAAAGAATATGAATGCGTGATTGTGGATGAAGCTCATCGATCTCGCAGGAGAAATCTGGGAAAAGGGAAAGAAAATCAATCTGCGGATATGAATAATCTTTATTCGTTTTTGATGAAATTTTCCAAGAAAACACACAGTATGCTATTAGCAACAGCAACACCGATACAACTTTATCCAATTGAATTATGGGATTTGTTGAATGTTTTATCACAAAAAAATGACAGTGTTTTGGGCTCGCTATCATCTATTTGGCGTAAAAATATCAGGATTTCAGAAAGCTTTAAATTGATAACAGGTGAAAAATCAATAAATACAGAATTATCTGAAAGTTGGGATTGGATGAGAAATCCTTTTCCACCGAAAGAAGAAAATCCGAATTTTGATGTTTTAAGAAATATGCTTCATCTGAAAGAAAATCAGTTTGTTAGTCAGGAATTATTTACTCTTTTAAAAGCACCGGTACAGCATAAAGTTAAAGTTTTATTGTCCAATAATTTTTTCAAAAAATACAATCCTTTTATTCGTCACGTTGTCCGCAGAGAAAGAGCTTATCTCGAAAAAGAGATAGACCCGATTACCGGTGAACCTTATCTTCAGAAAATCAATCTCGAACTCCACGGAGAAAACGAAGCGGAATCTTTGATTCTAACTGGGTATATGAAAGAAGCTTATGAATCAGCAGAGGAATTTTGCAAACTTTTGGGGCAGAGAGTAAAGAGCGCAGGATTTTTTAGAACACTTCTTTTGAAACGTATCGGTTCATCTCTCGAAGCCGGAAAAAGAACAGGGCAGAAAATGCTTCAGGAATGGGGGGATGGGATCAATAATTTTTCTGATGAAAATGAAAATGAAGAAGAAATGGAAGACACTAAACAAAGCGAATTGAAAAATCTAACAAGCGAAGAGAGGGGACTCTTAAATTCTTTTGTTTCTGCATTAGAATCTAATCAGGCAACCGACCCAAAATTTCTAAAAGCAGTTGAGCTTTTAAAGGACGGCTGGAAAGACAAAGGGGTAATAATTTTTTCTCAATACTATGATACCGCTTTTTGGGTTGCAGAGAAACTTTCTTATGAATTCCCATCTACTTTCATTGCTCTTTACGCTGGTGGAGATAAATCAGGTGTCTTTTTGAATGGCGATTTTAAAAAAGAATATAAAGATTCAATCAAAGCCGGAGTAAAATCTCATAAATACAAAATTCTTGTCGGAACAGATTCCGCTTCGGAAGGTCTTAACTTGCAGACACTTGGAACATTAATCAATCTTGACTTACCCTGGAATCCCACCAGATTAGAACAGAGAAAAGGGCGTATTCAAAGGATTGGTCAAGTGAATGATACTGTTCACATTTTCAATATGAGATATAAAGATTCTGTGGAAGACAGAGTCCACGATTTATTATCGGAACGACTTCGCAACATAACAAGCATTTTTGGTCAATTGCCTGATGTTCTGGAAGATGTCTGGATTCAGATTGCGCAAGGAGAGATAGAAGAAGCTAAAAAAATTATTGATAATGTTCCGGACAAAAATCCTTTTGAAGTCAGATATAATCAAAATGTTTCCAATATTGATTGGGAATCTTGTACAAAGGTTTTGTCTAACATTGAAAAAAGGAAGTATTTTAAAGAGGACTGGTAATTGTCTTTAATACAGCCCTCTTCGCCTGAATACCCTTATCATCAAAGTAGATCTTTCCAAGGACTTCGGTCCATCTAAGTGAGGAAAAAACGATCATAGTGGCCTCTTCAGAGGGGAGTGTGTCCTTGCCGGAAAGAGAGGAGAAGATAGGGTTGAATACCATACCACCCCGGTTTGTCATATAAGGTCAAAACCAAACAATCTTTTTTGAATTTTTAACATTTTTTTGTATAAAATACGATACCATTTCAAATCCCATAACTATCAAAGATTCTTGACAAAAAATAATAACCATAATACCATCCCCCATTTAAACCCTCAAATAAATACACAAAAAGCCCATATCAACCCCAAGGAGCGCCCCCACATGACCATCACCAAATCCCGCCTGATCAATCACCTTCACAGAAACCACGACCTTTCAAGAGATGAATCCTCGGCCACGATTGAAGCCCTCTTAGAAATCATCAAACACACCCTGGAATCAGGAGAGGACCTCTTGATCTCCGGTTTCGGTAAATTCATTGTGAAAGAGAAAAAATCTCGTAGTGGAAGAAACCCTGCAACTGGAAACGATCTCACCTTGGATGCCAGAAGAATCGTGACCTTCAAATGCTCAAAAAACCTGAGAGAAAAGATTAACGTCGAAAAGAAAAAAAGAAAGAATTTGTAGGGGGGGTTGAGGGGGAGGGGGAGAGTGTTGAAGGATAGGGGAAGGTGCTGATGTCGAAGAAATATCCGGAATGTCCGCTGTACGATCATTCAAACTGCAAAAAGATTGACAAGCCGGATGTTTGTGCCATCGTTAGAAAAGATAAGCAATGCTTGAGAAAGAGAAAAAAGCCTGGCTCGAAGAAATAGAAAACCGATAGTCCAACCATTAAGAGGAAAATCCAGATCGAGAAGCAACCTCAGAGAAGAACTAATAAGCCCAAGTTCCTTTGTGGAAATATGAACAACAGTGAAAAAGACTATTTTTCTGGTCCTGATAAATAACCTCCTATGAATTTTAGATAGCTGTTTTTGTCCTTTGGGTCATGATGGGTTCTCACCGAATCTAAAACCCTGTATACACATTTCAGGCGCGTCAGGAGGTCCTCTTTCAGTCCCATTTCTTCTCTTGATACCAGAATATCATTTACAGCGTCCACTATGGACAGGATATTTGGAGGAAGTTCAGTCAAGAATTTCG
>Ga0233431_1002559_pt1 | contig 25058 bp, 23 predicted proteins | sample SI_118_April2016_FD_179867 | JGI IMG/M metagenome (GOLD analysis project Ga0233431, IMG submission 179867) | Seawater microbial communities from Saanich Inlet, British Columbia, Canada - SI_118_April2016_200_MG | ecosystem: Environmental > Aquatic > Marine > Inlet | place: Canada: British...
TATCCATCATCGGTGTATTAAACCATTTACAGGTTATGAACCGACCGTCCTTGGTCTTATTATCATTAATATTTTCTGAAGCAATCGGATTTTCCTGCTGATGGACTTTTTTAACCTTGTCATGTTCGTAATCCGGAACGATTAAATCAAAGGTATTCTCACCGATGGCTTCCTCTGCCGAATATCCAAATATCTTTTCAGCACTTGGATTCCATGATATTATTTTAAATTCATTATCAAATTCAATAACTCCCATGGGTGTGTTCTTAATATGTGCCGCCAACTTAAATTCCGATTTAATTAACGCGTTTTCAACTTGTTGTCGTTTTTTATCAACCTCTGCAATATAGATGGCCATTTCTATGGTAACTTTCAGGTCCCTTTCCTGTATCGGTTTTAATACGTACCCAAACGGCATTGTAATTTTTGCTCTTTCAATCCTTTTTTCATCCAGGTAAGCCGTCGAGAAAATCACCGGAATCCCAAACCGATTTTTAACAATTTCAGCAGTTTCTATACCATTCATCTCTCCTTTAATCCTGATATCCATTATTATGAGATCCGGTCTATCTAGTTCTATTTTTTGAATTGCGTCCTTACCGGTATCAACAACTGAAGCAACCTGATGACCTAAACTCTGTAATTGACTTTCCAATTCCATTGCAATGATTGCTTCATCTTCAACGATGAGGATTTTAGTTTTTTCCATCTTTTATGCTTCGTTTTTGAATGTGATGATGAACTTCGTTCGGTATGAATCCAGAATATAGCAATTATATAATGCCTTATAGTCAAGAAATAAATTATCAGAAAAACAGAAACACCACAAAGGTATTCTGACTTTGTTTAAGAAATTAGGCCTTCATCCTAACCCATCAATAATTGTAGGGATAAAATTCATTATCAACTATAACTTGGGTAAATAATATTACCAGGCATCAACTTTATGTGCACCCGGAAATCCCCTATACTTCTCATAATGTTGGCATGTGCGTTGAGCTGGAAATGTAGGAAAGCCAGCATATCCAACTCGTGGATAACATTAATCAAATCAGAAGCTAAACAATATAAATTAATTTAATCACATTGGTCCGAAATGGATTTTTGATACGTTTCGATAAAATTTGACAATTTTCTGCTTTTATTCTCCATATAATCAACCCAAAGGGACAGTGCCTCCTGTCCTTCTTCTGTAATTGTATACATCCGCTTGGCAGGTCCGCCACCTTCTGTATCCCACTCTGAAATGACCAAACCGTCACTTTCCATCTGTCGTAAATGACGATAAATCATTCCCGGCGGTGCTTGTCCTTCAATAAATCCGAAATGTTGGATGTTTTGAATCAGTTCATACCCATAACATGGCTTTTTTAGTAGTCCCATTAATATGGATGGCTGTGTATATCGCTCTTTTTTCCCTGAGCCAGGTTGATTTTCTTTCATTCAATTTAGTCTAAATTGACATATATCCTTCAAGGATATATAATTTTATCAAAAACAAGTAATTCAATAATGTTCAATAGGAGGAAATATGCCCGCAACAATTTATGTCCGTGAAAGGAGAAAAGTTGATAAAGGTGAAAAAAAAGCCAGATTTCGTGTTGTCGGCGTTAGCGGTGGGGACCTCAAGCTATATGCAAAGCACATCAGAAAAACAGAACTTAATATGATCGCCCAGGAAACAGGAGCAAAAGTTGTTTACTTCGAACAACACGGTACTGGAAAAAAAGACGGTAGTGGAAAATAATCCGCAGTTTATATTTCTATTCGTCTTTATAAATAATAGTTCCTACATGCTCTCCTTTTAAAGCGGCTGTTATGTGTTCCGGATGATTCAGTGCATCAATAATTTGAAGTTGTTTCAAGTTTTTGGTGTGCTGCATCATATTCAATATCGGTCGTTCGATAATTAAATCGTCCAGATCTAACTTCAGTAATTCATCCACCGAAATTTTATCGTAATATTTTAACTTGCCGCGTTCTGCCTCACTTGATTTTTTGGGATCACTTTCGAAAAGTCCTTTTTCATCTTTGAGATAGATTAGTGATTTTGCACCAATATTTTCTGCTAATAAAAAAGCGCCACAATCAGTCCGATGCGGTGGAACCGTGCCGAATTCAGCCGGATGTTCGAAAAAGCCATAAGGAGGCACGCCATAAGTAATCGGTAAATAGCCCAATCGGCAAAACATTGTCAATTGCTCCAGGTGATCTCCATGACCAATTTTGACACCACCATGTTTGGAAAGGAGTACTGATAGCATTTCAGCATTTTGCCAGGAAACCTTGTCCCCTAATTTTGATAAAACGCCTGTAGGCATTCCTAAATCTATACCAATATTGTAAACATGACGGGCTCGGGTTCCTCCTCCTGTCATTAATAAAATCTTATATTCTTCCTTGGCTTTAACCAGTTCCTTTAAAATTGGAAATAGTGCATCTGCACCACGATCCATGATACTCTGACCTCCGATTTTCAACACATTGATATCCGGATGCATTCTAAAAACTTCATCTTTATCGGTCTTTTTTAAAAACTTTTTGCTAACCAGGGATTCCCCCATTAGGGGGGTGTCGATATGAAGTCTGCCAGCTTGTTTATCTTCTTTAACCAGTTTTGCCATATTTGAATTCCTCCTGCTTTATTCTATTGAATCAATGAGAACTTTCTGGAAACAGCTTCCGAGCGTCTGTTCCTTAGTTTTACTCAATATCGCAGAGATACTACAACGTGTCAAGATTGTGAATTATAATCAGGGCCCTCTGTTTCAAGCAATCTACCAGATAATTGCATCAGTATCGATCCTACTTGCGTATATCAATCCATTAATTGCTCCCAACCTCAATTGGTCCGCATCTCATCTACTAATTTCCAAACAACAATTATTTTTTAAATTCACCTTATCTGAGTCCCTACTTAGAATTGATAGTATTTTCTCTGGGATGTGAACATTTTGTTGAATAACAGTATCCAGTTGCTGGATGGATTTAGTAATTTTCTCAGCTCCTGTACTTTGTTTCGCACTCGAAGCTCTGATTTAATAAAACTATTTTTTGAAACTCAGGATATAGTTTTACTTGTTCCAAAATCAGTTTTTCCAAACCTAAAATGTTTGCAGTCATAGCCCTTTATTCTCTAGAGAAAATGTAACCTTCTTTTATCTATCCAATATCTTTGTGAATATCTTACATCTAGTATAGCAAATAAATCTTTTTCAAAATTGGCATTGAAGCAAACAGATTTTTAGATAAATCGAAGTGTCCCTATGACAATCTTATCCAGGTGGAGAATATTAATAGGTCAACACAGAGAAAAGGCTTTAATTGAAGAGTCTGTTTTTCTTGTTTGTTTATAATGGTGAAGGCGATCCGCAAAATATGCGGATCATCAGAAAAAGTTTTTTTAGTATTCCCGCTCTATGATCCTTTTGTTTTTATATTCATAAGGTTCAGGCACGAAACGCATAAAGAGAGGGTGGTGCATGGTGATGGCACCTTCCGGGCAATCAATATAACAGGAACCGCAAAACCAGCATTCATAAGGATATGTTACTACAGGTGTTTTATCTTCCCGCCATTCAAATACATCCTCGGGACATCTTGTGTAGCAAGTTTTGCACTTCGAACATAAATTGTAATCAATTTTAATAGCCATATTTTCTCCTTATCCTCTTCTAAATGGTCTTTTAGCAAAAATCAAATTTCCCTCTTCTGTTAAGCGCTGTGATAGCGCACAGTTCCATTCAGCATCATTTTGTTCGGGATAATCAAGACGGGTTTGAATGGGTGCACTTTTGATCTTCCGGCTCTCTTTCCGTTCCAGGTTACCTTGCATAATCAATTTTGCATTTTCAATCAGGTTGTGCATTTCCAGACAGCGCATTAATTCATGGGCGTTAGTCGCTTGAATGTCATTGTGATTTTGAAGGTAATCCAGATTTTCAAGACCGCGTAACAGCATTGTTTCAGATTTCAAGTTTGTTGCGTAATAACTCATAATACGGTTCAGAGCAATTTGGGAGTCCTGCCATCGGTACCCATCTTCCTTCTCTAAAAAGGAAAGACATAAGGCTTCCAGCTGTTCTACCGTCTCTTCCTCGAAACCTCCGGCCGTATTGTTATCTTTTATATAGGTTTCGGCTTGTTCGGCCGCATACCAACCAGTAGCCAATGCCCCGGGAGCACATCCCAGGGGCACGCCACCCATCTCATCACCGGCAGCGAAAAGCCCCGGTACAGTTGAATGACATTTATCATCAACATAAATACCACCCGCTCCGAAATTTCCCAGTTCTATTTCACCGGGTCCCATTTCGAATTTGTGGGTTCTAAAATCAACCCCCTGGTTTTTCATAAGATGCAACAGTGCATAGCCACCACCTTCGTGGGTGAGCGACCATTCAGAAAACTTAATCTCTTCTTCGGTTCCCTCTGTCAGGTCACAATAGATCGGCCCGCGTCCCTGGTTTAATTCATCAATCAATTTCAATTTAGGGGCATTATAGATACCATTGTCTGAATTCTCAAAAATATCTTTTTCCTGTGGCATAATGACATTACCCGCCGCATTAATTCCTTGTCCTGCCGGTGAATAAGAATTATATGGTAAACCACCACCTCTAACGAAATTTTTAAAATTGACACGGTGATGGGAGAATTCAAGATTAATTAACTCTGCTCCGGCATTGAACGCAGCGATTTTACCGTCACCGGTCTCACTTCCTGGCCAACGAACATTGAAAGCGGTTCCGGCGCCCGGGCCCGGTTCATTGAACATCCTACCGCCTGAAATTCTGGCAGTCGACATGATCACAGCCTTGGCTTTAAATATGTAAAGCTTTTTATTCCGTGTCCCTACGCCAACAGCACCGATGACCACACCATCCTTTTTGAGGAGACCATTAATCATTACCCGATTGATAATTTTAGCACCCCGTCTTTTCATCTCCTTTGTCATCTTGATTTTCATATCACGCCCATCAAAATTCAAAGTATTAACGACACTATGAATCTGGCGAACAAGGATATAGCCACCGGGGAGTTTACTATCCTCGTACCGTACCTTTACTCCCATTTTTTCCAGATCGTGGATTCTGTCCAGTGCATTCAAAGTGATTGTGCGTAATAAATCCTCATGAATCATACCACCGACCTTATCCATATGGTCTTCTATAAGATCCTCTGCAGTATATCCGATCGGGCCTTGTATCTCTGGAAAATGTGCCCAGATATGGTCTACTCCGGTAGAAGCAGCACCACTTCGATATGCATTCGCCTTCTCGACGACGATTGTATCAAGTCCCTGATCAGCACCTTTGATAGCGGCCATACACCCTGCAAGGCCGGCGCCGACTACCAGAAGGTCGCAATTTACTATTTCTCGTTCCAGTCTCTTTTTCAAAATTACCTCTCTATTAAAAATTTATGGGATTGTACCTGTCTTACATCTGTTCACAATCCCAACTCGCTAAGAATTCACCTTTTTGATAGCTACAAATCTATCCGTTTAATTTACTACTCTAATTAGTACCCCATGTCCTTTGTTCTAAGTACAAAAACGCTTTAACCACGGACCACACAGACCACACTGAAAAATGTTTAAAACGGTTTTGAGTGTTAAAACTAATTAGTGCTTGAATGAAAAGTAGGTAATTTGGGGACATGTACATTTTCTAGCAAAGACTTATGCATTATAATACCAGGTTGTTACGAGGATCGCGAGACTTCGTAGCAATACCCCTAATTACCGGATTGAAAGTAAATAATAGCATTCTCGGCCAGACACTAATTAATCACTAATAAAGAATACATAAAATTCTTATCTGCGTTATGCAAAATACTTTCTGTGTATTCAGTGTGGTCCGTGGTTATTTACTTAACAGGTATTTTAAATAATTGTTGTGTTTAGGGTTTATATTACCCATGCAAAATGACGAACAGCCAATATTAAGCTGTAGATTCTTCTAGTTCTTTAGATATTTTGTTGCATACTCCTGCAATCTGCTGATACCTAACTTGATCCGATCCGGTCTGGCGCAGACTGATAACCTTAAATGGCTTTCTCCAAGTTCTCCAAACTCAGTACCCGGTAGTGCAATTACGTTAGCCTTTTCTATCATATCAATCGCCAGGTCCATGGCGCTTTTGCCAAATGCTGAAAAATTAGGAAAAATATAAAAAGCCCCTTTAGGTTGTGCACAGGTCACACCCGATATGGAAATCACCGCTTGATATAACACTTCGATACGATTTTTAAAATCTGCTTTAATTCGGGCCATCTCTTCCGTTGGGCATTCCAATGCTGCCAACGCTCCAATCTGACCGCTGATCGGACAACAGAAAGTAATACAATAGTGCAGTTTTTTAACCGCTTCCATAACAGCTGCCGGACCGGTAACAAAACCGGTTCGCAGTCCCATCATCATATAAGACTTGGAAAAGCCTCCAAGTGTGAAGGTACGATCTCTCATTTCAGGAATAGACCCAATGCTGAACGGTTCGTCATAAAAGGTAAATTCTCTGTAAATTTCATCCATCAGGATGATGAGATCATGACGCAAAGCAAATTCGGCCAGTTTTTCCAATATCTCTTTTGACCATACAGTTCCTAAAGGATTATTAGGATTACAGAATAGCAAAGCTTTGGTTTTTGGAGTTATGGCTTTTTCCGTTAAATCAAAATCAGGATCAAAATTATTTTGTTCATCAAGAGGAACCAGGACTGGTTTTGCTCCACAGGCAATACAATTTTGATAATAACTACCGTAATGGGGACTCGGTAATAATATTTCATCACCAGGATGCAGGATAGTACGCATAATTAAATACAAAGCTTCAGAAACACCGATGGTAATCAAAAGTTCCGTTTCTGGATTAGCTTTAATACGCCACTCATCTTCCAGATTTTGTGATAAGGCTGTGCGAAGTTTTGGTAGTCCATAATAGTGTGTATATGGCATCAGACCAGTTTTTATATGCTCTTTTAACCGTTCAGTGATAAAGTCAGGCATTTCCATATCAGGGTTTCCGGCCGCTAAATTCGCCAAATCTTCTTTCCCCTCACAGGCTCTTAGAATAGGAACACGTTTGGATTCAGGAATATTTTCTATTTCAGGAACGGTTTGAATGTTAAGTGTCATTTTTACCTCTTTCGATTAAATTTAAGGTTGAAATAATTCTATAACTAGTGTCTGAACAAAAAGTAGGTAATTTGGGGACATGTACATTTTTTAGCAAAGGCTTAAACAGTTAAATAGCCGATAGTTACGAGGATCGTGAGACTTCGCAGCGATACCCCCAATTACCGGGTTGATATCCAATAATGGAATTTTCGTTCGAACACTAACTATATTGTGATAAATTTTTCTTTCATTTGAGCAGCATAAACGTCCATATGTTCTTCCAGTGCTTTTCTGGCTTTTTGGGCATCCTTCTCTTCAAGCGCCTGAATGACTTGCTTCATTCCTTCAATCTTTGTCGAAAATTCTACCGTATCAAAGCCAATATGAAACCAAATCCTAAGCATTTTGATATGCAATTCGCCTAAAATTTTGATCAATTTACGGTTTTGGGTTGCTTCATAAAGAATACTGTGGAATTGAGTGTCGAAATAATCCGATATGTTTTTGATAGAAGCCTGGCTCGGTTGCTCCTTTTCGGCTTTCTCGACAACTGTTTTAATCCTTTCTAATTGTTCCTGACTGATCCGCTCTGTAGCCAAAGTTCCGACGAAGCCCTCAAGTTCTCTTCGTAGTTCAACCAATTCCCGTACCTCAGAAATATCATGGGAGGTGACCAGGTACCCCAATCGGGGAAAACTATTTAACAACTCCTCCATATGAAGCTTAACGAGTACGTCTCGTAAGGGAGAACGGCCAATTTTAAATCGTTTCATCAGGTCCTTCTCATTCAGAACCTCACCTGCTGGAATAATATTGGTAACAATTTCCTGTTGCAATATTTTATATACTTCATCTTTGGTCATCCGTACTCCAAAATTGGGATTAAATTTTAAAAAATCCAATTCAAATTATTTTATTCAATTTGCCCTTGATCAACGAGAACACCCTGATTTAGATAAAAGACTACATATGGTTTTGTGGTACGTCAATGATATTTTTATAATATATTAATAAAATATTGACAGTGTTTTAAAAATAAATTACTCATTAAATCAAGAAAGATTAATCAATGATTATATTTTATTAAGGTTGCCAGTCAAAGCAACTTTAATAATGAATCACTAAACGATAAGAAATTACTGGAGTATTTATGAGTTCAAAATATGATGTTATAATCATAGGAGCCGGAATTATTGGGTGCACAATCGCATTTGAACTGGCCAAGCAAGGAAAAAAGACCTTAACCATCGATAAGTTACCGGCAGCAGGAAATGGTTCTACGGCTAATTCCTGTGCAGTGGTTCGCATGCACTATTCTACTTTGGATGGTACCGCTGTCGCGGCGGAAAGCTTTCCTCACTGGAAAGACTGGGAAAAGTATCTTGGAGCCAAAGACCCTCAGGGAACTGCTGAATTTAGAAAACTGGGGATTATGCTTTTTAAATCAGAAAGAAATAAAAATCTTAGTAAAGTCAAAGCAAATTTTGATGCTTTGGGAATCGACTATGAGGATTTAGACAAGGATATGATTAAAGCCAAATATCCCAGTTTGTCTGTTCAAAGTTTTACCCCGCCGCAGACACCTGATGAAGAAGATTTTGGTACACCTAACGGAGATCCCATCAAAGGTGCCATTACTTATTCTGAAGGTGGTTACATTACCGATCCCATCTTGTCAGTGCATAATGTGCAGGTTGCGGCCGAGAATCATGGGGCTGAATTTATTTATAAAGCTAAGGTAAGCGGTATTAATAAGTCCCAAGGGCGGGTTCAGGGTGTGGAATTAGAGGATGGGTCTATCATTGAAGCGTCGGTAGTGGTTAATGCAGCCGGACCTCACTCCTTTGTCATCAACCGATTGGCAGGGGTGGAAGAAGAAATGAATATTAAAACAAAGGCGCTACGCCATGAAGTCGTTCAACTGGCTCCACCCGAAGGTTTTAAGGATGAAATGGCTGGCATGACCTTTTCAGATAATGACATTGCTGCCTACTGGCGGCCTGAGGTTGGTGGGAATATCCTAACCGGTAGCCAGGACCCAGCTTGTGATCCCCAGGAATGGATCGAAGATCCTGATGAGTTTAATCGAAATTTGACTGATCAGGCCAAAGCACAAGCTTGCCGGTTAGCATTGAGAATACCGGAACTTTCCATTCCCAATCAGCTTCAGGGAGTCGTTGATCTCTATGATGTAGCTGACGACTGGATTCCTATCTATGACAAATCGGCTTTACCAGGATTTTATATGGCAGTGGGTACCTCAGGAAATCAATATAAAACTGCTCCGGTGGTTGGTAAGATGATGGCAGAACTCATTACACAATGTGAAAAGGGGCAAGACCATGATCAGGACCCGGTTATTTATCATTTAGAACGCATGGATCATGATATCAATATGAAATTCTTCTCCCGATTAAGAGAAATCAATCGGGAAAGTAGCTTTTCAGTAACCGGATAGTTTAGGGTTAGATACCTATTTATCATCAAATTAGAATTACCCACTGCGGGTAATTCTATTTATCGCATTGTTTAAGGAGTAAAAAATGTCAAAGGGACCTTTATCTAAACAGGATATTGATAAAATTTTCAATAAAGCGCTATGGTTTCTTGAAAACAAAGGAATCGTCATAGAACATGATGAAGTTTTAAATATCGTCCATCAAAAAGGTTGTGCGGTTGATTTTGGTTCAAAATTAGTCAAATTTTCTGAAAAACGCATTCGGGAAAGTATAAAAAGTGCCCCTGGGCAGTTTTCTTTGGTTGCGCCAAATCCCGAATATGATGTTGTTTTACCCAGTTCACCTGACTCCTTTTATGTCTGTACAAATACTGGGGCCAGAGGAATCATCGATCCACAGACCGGCCAATATCGTCTCATGACAGAAAACGATATTCGCCGGATAGGGAATCTGGTTGATCAATTACCAAATATTGATGTTTGTGCTGTCCCCACAGCAACTGATGCTCCTCCTGAAGCAGTCGATATTCATGGGTTACGGGCTCTGTTGGAAAGCACAAACAAGCATATTTGGTTGCAACCGCATACTGATGAAACATTGCCTTATCTTTTTGATCTGGCCATTTCGCGTTCAGGAGGGGTTGAGAACTTTAAAAAACGTCCCAATGTTAGTTTTATGGTCACCTCATTGACACCATTTAAACTAAAACAAATGGATATGGAAGTTATCCTTCATGCTGCCAGGTATCAGGCACCTGTTCATATCTGTTCAGTGGGTACTACTGCAGGAACAAGTCCCATTACTCCTTTGGGCACTATAATGCTCTGCTTTATAGAAATTTTGGGACAGTTAGCCGTTACCCAGATGATACAACCGGGTACTCCTGTCTTAGGATTGGTATCGACTTTAGTAATGGATATGCAAACCGGCATTGCCAGAAAAGGAAATCCCGATGTTGCTCGTATGAACGCAGCTTCTGCACAATTAATTCGTGAAGTATGTGGTATTCCAACTCATATCAATGGTATGACAACGGATAGTTTGGTTTCGGATGGACAAGCACAGATTGAACGGAGCCTCCTGGGGTCTTTTGTAGCAGAGTGTGGTGCTGATATTATGGGACGCGCTGGAGAGCTCGAAGGGGCGAAGACATCCAGTCCCGCGCAATTGGTAGTGGATAACGAAATTGCTGGTATGCTCAAACAGATCAGAGAGCCACTTGATTTAAATGATGATACTTTATGCTGGGATGATATTACATCTGTAGAACCCGGTGGTCATTTTCTCAATCAAGCCAGTACCCTCAAATATTGTCGTGAGGGATATCGTTCTTCACTGTTAATGTCTGCCTCTCGAGAAGATTGGGTAAATCAAGGTGCTATCGACTATCTGACTGCGGCTCAAAATAAAGCTCAACCTATCTGGACTGAAGCGTTGGTGCCATCGAAAGTGGATGAAAAAATTCGTCAGGAAATGGCTGAAATAGTCAGCAGGGCAGATAAGGCTTTATTAAGGTAGTATTTAAGGTACACTGATGTCTTGAAGTTACCTTGAGCATATTTTATTCAAACAATAAAAACCATCTCCTTTAGGGATGGTCAGGGGCCAATGATTTTACCGTTTGGTCGAAACAGTAAATGTACCATAAATCGCACCACCGATTAATTAGCTGATTTTTAAATATATATTTCTAACATCTCAAACATTCAAACAATAATACAATATTGATTATCTGCTTAAAAAGGCCAGAAGTTCTGATCTTCCCATACTTTTTCGATCAACTCCTGTTCCAAATCAAAAAGTAGCTTATGGTGGCCTTTTTCCCATTTTGCCAACCACTTATAGAAGTTTTTCTCTTCAATATCAGTCGCTTGATCTGCTTGTTCGGTATAAACAGCAATTGCCTTGTTTTCCATGTCAATGGCAGAAGCAATAGCTGCAGCTTCATAGCTGGCTGCGGAAATATTATTTTTAATTTTCTCACATAAAATAGCAGTCGCTGTATTTTCTTCCGGCTGAGTTAATTTTAGTGGTTTAAATGATTGATTTTTTGAATAGTTTAAATATTGCTCCGTTAAAAATTTAATATGTTCATCTTCTTCATTGGCCATGATTTCGAAAATATTTTTGACATCCTCATTGTCTGTCTGTTGGGAAACTTTTTTATAAAAAGCCTTCCCCCTCCGTTCCAGTAAAATAGCGACTTTAAGTATATCCAAAGTTTTTGGCTCTTCCATTTGATTTCCTTAGAGGGTTAGTAAATTTTTTAAGCCCATCGTTATATTCAATATTGGGATAATTATACTTATGGTAAGTGAAATAGCAAATGCCTTTTATTAATCTTTAAAATATAAATTTACATATTTACTTGTCTCTTATGATATTTAGAGACAATAAAAATCCTTCCCCAAAGGAGATAATATTGATTTAACCCCAGAGTGGATATTTAATGAAGTGAAGAATCTCTATTAAATTTAGTAAAATAAACTTTATATTGAATACTGATCTAAAATTAAAGCAGAAACCCGATACCAAGGTATGCTATTGGTTCCCAGGTTACCGAACTGTCCTCATTCCCTCCGGCAGGTTGGCTAAGAAAACCACCTTCGATCAGGAATTTTGAATTATCCGGATCAGGAGCTAGCTGGAAGCTGCCATTCAAACCAAAACCCTGAATCGTATCCATACCACTCGCTTCAACCATTCGATACCCCAGGTTGATTCCAATCAGCATCAATCGATTTTTATCATTATCTACACTAAATTTGTATGCTACACCAAATTCTTTCATAGTTCCACTATCGTTAAAATCAACAACCTTTACAGAAGGTGCATATTGGGCAAAAAAGCCAATTGTCATACCATCCGGATACATTTTATCATAAAAATATTTAAACATGAGATTCGGTTCTTTATCAAAACTCCTTTTTGCCTCCGCTACGTATACTGGTCCTCCTAGCCAGTATAAAATGGAAAAGCCTGAAAATATTTTTTTTGATCCAGTCATTTTTTCTTCTTTTATGGACAATTCCTCTTCAGACGTTTCTCCTTCCAGTTGTTTTTTTTGCTCAGCTGAAATGAGGTAACTGGCGAAGACATACCCCTTAATCGGTTTTGTAATTTTCCACCATTTCCCATTATTCACTTTTTCAGTCACGGTCACTTCTTGTAAATATTTCAGTTTACCTACCTTTTTACTTTTAGTACTTGCCTGGGCCCTAACATTTAAAAATGTTGATTTTACATAAAAAAATTGAACCTGCTTGTGAGATATAGCCAGAATATGATCTGAAAATACAGCACCTACCATAAAAAACAGAATTGACAACAATATAACTTTTAATCGGCTCATTGATTTTCCTTTTCTTTGGGTTTAGCCTGCATTTATGAATAAAAATGAACAATCCGCCAGGATTCAGAGACAATCATGATAGCATTGCATTTTTTTTTCCCGGATCCCTAATTACAATATAAAACTTCGATTAATCGAGTGCTTATTCCTTCTTAGTTTATAAGTATCATATTGATTATAACCCACATAGCTTGCTGATACTTTACCTTTTTTTTTCCAAATTCCAAGTAAATAACGAAAATTTTAGAAAAACTGAAAATAGGATCATGGTCTCTGGTTAACAGAGACATATTATTGTTATGGCCATAGATTTAAGCACGAATTAAGGGTTATGCTGATGGCTTCAGCGGAAAGAGAAGCATCATTCATAAAGATAGGGATAAATTGCAGTGAATCAATTAAAACAACAATTGTCAGTGTAAAGGAGTATGCGCTTTTAATCAGCTCTTCTACAGATATAATTCTATCCTCTTTTCCTAGGTTTTGAAAACCAAGTTCTTCGTTTCCAAATGTGCGACTTGCCATTGACTACCGTTCCTAATGTGGGTAATTTATTTATTTTGAAGTAAAAATGTTTTTATAATAAATGATTAGATATCAATTTTCTAAATATTTTTAGAGTTTTATTATTTATATCTTTTTGAATGGGTAAATTTTGGAAAATATTAAGTGGGACGGGCACACTCATTCTGAATTTTGCAGACATGGAAGTGGCGAAAAAACGGCTTTAATGATTGAAAAAGCCATAAAAGAAGGCTTTCAACAATACTCAATCACTGAACACGCACCTTTACCAAGGGGAATTATTGAAGATGAAGTGGTGGAAAAAGATTTTGCATTGCTTGCCAATGAAATGGAATCCTATCTCTCATTAATCGGGACCCTAAAAAAAGAATATCAAAACCACATTAAAGTATTGGCCGGTATAGAAATCGATTTTTTCTCCAAATTTAAACCTTTTATTGTGGACCTGCTTCAAAGCTATGAAAAGGAATTAGATGAGGCTATTTTATCCATTCACTTTATGGAAGCTAATGGAGAATATTTATGCGTAGACTATTCAGCTAATAATTTTGAAAAAGGTTTACTTGTGTATTACAAAACCACGGACAAGCTTCATAAAGCTTATTGGGAATTAGTGGATGAGATGGTCTCTAGCAAATATCACCCAAAGATACCTGTGCGAATCGGCCATATTGCACTCATAAATAAATATATCAAGCGCTTTCCACTTCAAAACCCTGATTTGTTTTCAAAAGCTTTTTTTAAAAATATCATGCAACAGATCTCCAAAAACGGATACAGCCTAGATTTTGATGTGGCAGGTTTAGCTTTGAAAACTTGTGGAACACCTCTGATTACTGCACCTATCATAGAATGGTGCCAGGATTTGAAAATTCCGTTGATTTATGGGTCAGATGCTCATAATATCAAGAAAGTCGGACATTTTTATGACCAATACCAAAACACAATTACTGAAGTAGAATAACAAAAATGACATCTTCTGTTAGCTTCCTTAAAAAGCTGGAGAATCAAAAAATAACCAGGAACCATAGTTTCAAAATTATTTTCTGCCTGATATTCGTTATTTCGATTATGAGTCAGGGTAAATTTGATCCCACTCCTTTTAATTTGATGGTTCCGCCTGACGGACTCAATAATTTTTTTGGACTTCCCGGAGCTTTACTAGGAGGTCTCTTACTCGATTTTTTTGGAAAAAGTGCTATCCTCCTACCTGTTTTATTTGTAGTTATCAAGAGGTCTGAACAATCTGATACAAAATTTATTGGATTAAAGATTATTCTGTTCTATTTAATGCTCAACTGTTCAATGTCCACTATATTTTCCTCAATCTCCGCTTCTATTGCTGAAAATTTTGGAATTTTGGGACTTACTGCTTATCAGTTTATTGAAACTTCATTTAATCTTACCATTGGTATTGTTATATTGGTTTTCTTTACATCAATGTATTTATTTGTAAACTCTCGTGATCTGGAAATCGATAGAATGATTTTTTATCTCTTAATTTTATCGATATTAGCCATTGGAAAAAGTGTTCAATATTTTTGGAAACATGCGATAGGTTTTTCTATGAAGATGATTGAACAGGTGACAAAAAGTATATCAAAGCGGTCAGATCTGGTTTTTAACAGGTTTTATTTTTTTTATCAAAACCAAAAGAAAAGTTTATCTCAACGAATTAAGTTGGCACCAATACAACAGAAAACCAAATTGCAAAAAAAGGTTAAAACCTCGAATAAAAAACAGACTGTTTCTAAAAGAACCGGAGCTCCCTTAAAATTTCAATCGAAAACAAAACAGTTGTTACATCAAGCCATTGAAGTATATCAAAAAACCAATTATCCTGGAAATGATACAACAGTAAAAACTCTTGATAACTAATAATAAATAGTATATCGTTAGATTCTAATAGCTTGATTAATTATTTTTGTTAGCTTTTTGGGTTGACGGATCAGAATAATTAATTTTATCTAGTAAAAGATAATTGCAACGCAAAACTCCTCATTTTTAAAAAGCGTCTCGATTACTGCTTACGATAATCTTCCAAAAATAAGAATCTTCCAAATTTAGTGTGAATTCAATTTTTATAATACTCTTTCATCTCGTCACATTTTGTTTCTGACAATTTCAGCCAACTTATAATAAAAAACCTACCGTGCAATCAAGAAGAACTGAGAACACTTCACGAAAAACCCAAACAGGCAATCGAAAAGATTATACTTATACAAGAAAAAGAACCGCTTCATCAGCAGTACCGGTAAATAGCGATATCAAACCCTTGATTCTGTCTGAGCTCAAAGCCATGAATATCAAAGAGTTAGAGGAACTTGGTAAATCTTTTGATATTGAAAGTGCAACGAATATGTTGAGACAGGAGTTGATCTTTGCGCTTCTGAATGCACAAACTGCTAAAGGTGGTGCCATTTTCAGTTTTGGTGTTTTGGAAACACTTCCAGATGGTTTTGGTTTTTTACGTTCACCGGATTTCAGTTATGTCCCTGGTCCTGATGACATATATGTTTCACCCTCACAAATCAGAAGATTCAATCTTAAAACCGGTGACACCATTGAGGGTCAGGTTAGACCTCCAAAAGATAGTGAGCGGTATTATGCACTATTGAAAGTTGAAAAATTAAATTTTGAAGATCCAGATATCGCAAAAGAAAAAACAATATTCGACAATCTAACACCCTTGTATCCGGAATCAATGATCAAGCTTGAACGAAAAGATCAGGATAAGACAACCCGGGTGATTGATATGTTCGCTCCAATTGGTAAAGGGCAGCGCGGATTAATTGTTGCGCCTCCCCATGCGGGGAAAACAATGATTCTTCAGAACATTGCCAACAGTATCTCTGAAAATCATCCTGAAATTACACTTATTGTTTTACTAATTGATGAACGCCCTGAAGAAGTAACGGATATGAAACGCTCTGTAAAAGGAGAAGTAATCAGTTCCACTTTTGATGAACATGCTTCCAGGCACGTTCAGGTTGCAGATATGGTCATCGAAAAATCAAAGCGACTGGTTGAGCATGGCCATGACGTCGTCATTCTACTTGATTCTATTACACGATTAGCCAGAGCATACAATACCGTTATTCCACCCAGTGGTAAAATACTATCCGGTGGTGTGGACGCTAACGCACTTCATAAACCAAAACGGTTTTTTGGTGCCGCACGAAATATTGAAGATGGCGGATCACTTACAATTATTGCAACGGCTCTAGTTGAGACCGGTAGTAGAATGGACGAAGTTATTTTTGAAGAATTTAAGGGTACAGGTAATATGGAACTGGTGCTTGAAAGAAAACTGGTTGAAAAACGAATATTTCCTGCCATTGATCTTGAAAGATCCACAACCCGAAAAGAAGAATTACTACTTAAGAACATTTCTGATATATGGAAACTCAGGCGTGTCCTTTCGGCTTCAAATACTCAGGAAGCGGTTGAATATTTGCTTGACAAACTAGGTAAATATCCAACAAATAAAGAGCTTTTGAATATGGTTAACAATTAATAATTGCAACTTTTTCATTTTTATTGAATCCTTTTCAAATTAAGAACTATGAAACCAAAGACTCATCCGAAATACAGCGAAACAGCTTTCCGTTGTGCTTGCGGCGCTGAATTTAATATCAGCTCAACATTAGGTAAAGAATATAAACTTGAACTATGTTCTCAATGCCATCCACTGTATACAGGTAAGGAAAAACTGATGGATACAGAGGGTAGAATTGACCGGTTTAAGAAAAAATATCAAAAGTTCAGTCAAAAATAAGCGGTTTCCAGCTCTGTAGTAGTTGCTTTGAAGTATTATTATTAAAAACCTAAATATAGACCATCATGATAGATAAACTGGCTAAAATTGCAGATAAGTTTGAAGAGATTACTGCTCTTTTATCCCAGCCAGAAATAATCAACGATAGTAAAAAGCTGCAGAACCTATCCAAGGAACAGGCTAAAATTCTACCGATCTATGATTTATACCAGGTTTTAAACCAGAAGAGTATTGAGCTAAGCGAAAATTCTCAAATGGCGAGTGATTCTGAAGAAGATCCTGAAATGCGTGAGCTGGCAAAAGCAGAAGCAATATCACTTACCAAAGAAATAGAAAAACTGAATCAGGACGCTCAAATCCTATTACTTCCTAAAGATCCGGACGATGATAAAAACACCATCCTGGAAATTCGAGCGGGAACAGGTGGAGATGAGGCGGGTCTCTTTGTAGCAGATTTATTTCGAATGTATCAAAAATTCGCAGAATTGAACAAATGGAAATTTGATGTCATGAATTCCAGTGCTACAGGGATCGGTGGTTTTAAAGAAATCGTTGCGTCCATCGAAGGAAAGCACGTATTCAGTCGATTGAAATTTGAGATGGGAACACATAGAGTTCAGAGAGTACCTGCTACAGAAACACAGGGAAGAGTACATACATCAGCTGTTACTGTAGCTGTATTACCTGAATCTGAAGATATAGATATTGAAATCAATACTACTGATTTAAAGATCGATACTTACCGATCACAAGGTGCCGGTGGTCAGCATGTCAATACCACTGATTCTGCTATTCGAATTACACATGTACCCACAGGTGTAGTTGTCACATGTCAAGAAGAACGTTCTCAAATTAAAAACAGAGCCAAAGCCATGAAACATCTAAAGGCCAAACTCTATGAAATCCAAATTGAAGCTGCCCAGTCTGAAGAGGCTGAAATGCGAAAAAAGATGGTCGGCAGCGGTGATCGCAGTGAACGTATCAGGACGTATAATTATCCCCAGGGTCTGGTAACTGACCATCGCATTGGTTTAAAATTATACAAACTGGATAGCATCATCAATGGCGGTGACCTTGACTGTGTTATTGATCCTCTAACGACTCATCAAGAGGCAGAATTGTTGAAAAATCAAAGTTTTGCCTAATCTTCAGTAAAAACCTATACCTCGCCTAAAGAATAAATCTTCCGTCGATAAACCTTTAAGTTAAATCAACATCTAAAGTCTTATAGCATTTTAGTAATTAATCCGGTTTCTGAATCTATAGTAATTTTTAATTGCGGCAACAGACATTGTAATAGTCCTAAAACTGATATTGTCAAAATACTGTCATTCTTGAGCTTGGCAAAAGAGCTGTTCTTTCTTTGCCCATGTCATTTCGAAGAGGAACGAGGAGAAATCTTGGTTGATTGAATAGATCTCTCACATTCGTTCGAGATGACAAAAGGCTCAATGCGATTGAAAAGTGCTATAGAATGAGAATGAGAAAGTGAACTTAAGTTTCCTCGATGTAAGATTTCATGTAGGATCTTAACATGCCAATAGCTTTTGTTCTAATTTGGGAAACCCTGGATTCAGTTAAACCTAAAACTGCACCGATTTCTTTTAGATTTAAATCTTCATTATAGTATAAGGAAAGAACCATTTTTTCATTTTCCGGCAGTTTATCGATAGCTTTAATTAATAACTCCTTAGATTCCTGCCCCAGTAGTTGTTCAACAGGATCTGTCTCATCAGGATTGCTCAGTGTTTCCAGTATATCCAAAGCATCTTCATCTTTTCCTCTGGCGTTAACGTCTTCCAGAGAAATAAGGGGTATCGGCCTTGATTTTTCTAAAAAACCGGATAGTTCTTTTGGTTTTAACTCCAGTTGTTTAGCAAGTTGTTTATCGGTAGGATAATCAATATCCTGAGAGCGCAATTCAATATATGCTTTTTCCAGTTTATTACCATTATCCCTAACAGATCTGGGAATCCAGTCTTTAGATCTTAAGTCATCCAACATCGCACCACGCACCCGGAAATCTGCATAGGTTTTAAATTTAACACCTTTTTTGGGGTCAAATTTATCCACGGCCTCCAACAACCCAATCATACCCGCCTGAATTAAATCATCGACCTGAATACCGGAAGGCAATCGCGCAGATAACCTGCCGGCAATATATTTCACAGAAGGGGCATATTGCAATACCATCTCTTCCTTATTGATCTCAGTCTGTTTGGTATATGGGTTTTGCATGATTAGTTGAGATTCGTTAATATATCAATAAGTTATCATGGTGAAATGATTACCTGATTGAAAAGTCTCAACTTTAAAAGCAAATGGTATGCCGTTATTTTCTTTTCCAGTTACTGACCCTTTCCCAAAAGCTCATTTTTTCTTCTTCATGAATGGAACGATCCAAATTACGATCAATATTATGTGCCAATTCACTAAGCATTTTCACTGCAGTTGAATTTGGGGCCAGGATGGAAAGAGGAGTTTGCCTTTTAACTGCCTCCGGGAACATCAAATCTCGGGGAATACATCCACTTAAATTCAATGAAACCGGTAAAAACTGATTAAGAACTGCAACCAATCTATTATAAACAGTCTTGGCTTCTTTAATATTAGATTGATTGACAATCAGGTTAAATTTCCGGACCTGATAGCGGGTTGACATCACCTTCATTAAGGCATAGGCATCAGTCATGGAGGTCGGTTCCGTATTGGTAACCACAAAAATTTCATCCGCTGCGGCGTTGAACCTTAACACATTAGAAGCAATACCAGCACCAGTATCAATCAATATATAATCATATTTAGTTTTTAACTGGCTGAGTGCTTTCAACATATTCATTTGTTGCTCTGCAGTCAGTTCTTGCATTTCACTGATCCCGGATGATGCGGGTAATACATGAAAACCGGAAGGACCTTCCAGGATAATATCATTAATATTTTGTTTCCCTAACAATACATCATCAATCGTATAACGGGTCGTTAAATTTAACATTATATCAATATTGGCTAATCCCAGGTCTGCATCAATCAGAAAGACCCGTTTCCCCATTTTAGATAATTGAATGGCCAAGTTTATCACAATGTTTGTTTTTCCAACACCACCTTTACCACTTGTAATACTAAGCGTTCTGACACCAACCTCCTGGTTTTGGTCCTGACTGGGTATACTATTATTACTAGAGAATCTCTCTCTCAATGTTGACGCTTGATCTCTTTTCATGAATGACACTTTTTAGACTAATAAAAAAATAAGTAAACTAACTTAATTCACCGGAAATATTCATTAAAATATCGACTAATCTTTCCCGTGAAGCACTTTCAAGATCTTCCGGAACATTTTGACCAGTTGTCAGATATGCCAAAGGTAGTTTGAATCGAATCGCATGATTAAAAATGGAACCGTAACTGGTTGACTCATCCAGTTTTGTAAAGATAACACCATCCAGTTTAACGGTGCTAAATCTTTTTGTAATCTCAACCAGATCACCATCTTTGGTAGTAGAACTGATAACTAGTAAATTATGGAATTCATCACGGTCGTGTAGAAAATCCCTCAATTCTGCCATTTGCATTTCGTCCCGTTGTGACCGTCCAGCTGTATCAATTAATACTAAATCTTTGTTTTTAAACTCATTTAAAACATGATCTAACTGTGTCAAATCGTTGACGACGCGGATAGGAATTTTAATAATCCTGGCATATTCTTGTAATTGTTGTACCGCCGCAATTCTGAAGGTATCGATGGTAATCAGCCCGATCTTGAGATCCGGATTTTCAATTTTCTGACTACCGGCAATTTTGGCAATGGTGGTTGTTTTCCCAACGCCGGTTGGCCCTAAAAATGTTAGTACTTTGGGACCCAGGTTACTGAAATTGTCGATTGGATTTTGATCAACGTGTAGTACCTGCATGAACATCCGGGCCACAAACACTTTAACATATGAATAATTATCAATTTCCTCTTTAGGTATTTTCTTTTTAACCTCTTTCATCAACCGTCGGGCAAATTTTTCTTCAATCCCGTTAAAACAGAGCTGTTGATAGATGGCTATTAAATTTTCATGTAAATCATCGTCTCGCAACTCTCCCGATTGAGCAACTAAATTATTGACTAAATTTTTCAATTCCGCCAATTCATATCTTAAATGATTGACAGTCGCTTCATCATTAATTTCACGTCTAACACCCCTTCTTAAATCCAGTACAATATCTTTTAACTCATTGATATCGTCTTTAATAGTATCATATGATTTACGGTCACCGGTGGCTTTTATTCTCGGGTATTGTGGCGAATTGTCACTCAACTCTTTTTGATATTCAGATTTTCCGTTTACAGGAGCTAAGTTTCCATATGTACTTGGTGTTTTTCTTTTGGCACCCTCATCCTTAGCGGCGGTTACTTCCAGGGCGGGGGTTCCAAACAAACCGAAAGCACCACTACCTTTTCGAATTTTTTTGGTCGAAATAATAATTGCATTATTCCCCAGATCCTCTTTAATCATCTTAATGGCTTCCTGCATGTTAGCCACGATGTATTTCTTAACTTGCATATAATGATTTTATATTTATTTTACTGGTTCAAAGCTGAATCACACAAATACTTACAATCGAAAAGGAAAAACCATGCCATTTATCATCGGGTACTATTTTGAATTAATTTACTTTAGTTTTACAAGGTAGTCATAAGGTAGCTGATTGCTGCTTTGTATCGAAAACACTTTACCTGAACCCAATATTTTAAATTTTAGTCCGGTTTGGGTGCCAACTTTTAACACTTCTCTCATTGTTTTATTTATCACTCTGGATCGAATAGACTTTATAGTTTTAGGTAGATTTTTCTCATTGATTTCTTCAACAGCCCCCTGCTCAAATAATATATTTTTTATATCTATTGGGAGTGGTAATTCATCCATTTTCGATGGATTTATATTTGATTCATGCTGAATCATTTGCTGTGCAATTTTTCTAAAAACAGGCGAGGCACTTTTATATCCCAAATATTTTTGACGCGGATTATCAATAATAATCAAAACAGTATATTTTGGTGCATTTGCCGGGAAAAAACCTACAAAAGAAGATAGGAAATTTTCAGAAGTGTATTCTCCTTTTTTAGAATTAAATTTCTTTGAGGTGCCGGTTTTCCCCGCAATCTCAACACCGGGGATATGCGCTGAATAACCGGTACCACCCTTTTGTGTGACACCAACCATAAAGTTTTTGACGACGTTTGCGGTTTCCGCTTTAATGATTCTTTTTTCCTTTCGTTTTTTTTGAGGGATTAAAGAGCCGTCAGCTTTCAATACCTTTTCAACAATATAGGGTTGTAATAATATTCCTCCGGTAGCGATGCTATTGATCGCAGAAATCAACTGAATCGGCGTCACAGAAATTGAGTGCCCATATGACATTGTGGCAACATCAGTTTCAGACCATTTCTGATAATCAAACACCCTGCCTCTGACTTCTCCTGGAAGACCAACTCTCGTTGTACTACCAAATCCAAAGTCCCTTATTTTTTTATAAAACACCGGACGCGGGATCATCTGACCAATCTTAGCCGCACAAATATTTGATGATTTTTGAATAATTTTATCAACGGATAACCATTCATATTTACCGATATCATGAATCACACGATCCTGAATCTGATAAGCCCCTTTTTCACAATTAAAAATATCATTGGGAGTAATGACATCATTATCAATGGCTGTTGCGATTGTAATAACTTTAAACGTTGACCCTGGTTCATAAACAGAAGCCACTGCCCTGTTAAAATAAGTTGCCTGCCCAAAACGTTCAAAATGGTTGGGATTAAAATCAGGAATATTAGCCATTGCTAATATTTTTCCTGAGTCTGACGCTATCACTATTGCAATACCGTGTTTGGCTTTCATGGCGGTAACAGCAATTTGCAACTCCTTTGCAACATAATACTGTAATTGGGTATTTATGGTTAGTTTTAACGCTCCCCCAGAGTATTTATTATCATCTTTGATTAAGTTAATCGTTTCCAAATCAAACTGATGTTTTTTGCCGTTCATTAAATGTTTATTATAATAAACTTCCAGACCTTCCAGGCCTTGAGAATCAATACCGGAAAACCCCATCACCTGGGCAGCCAAATTCTCCAAAGGGTAAAATCGTTGATACTCCACTAGCTGGTGGACACCGGGCAACTGCATTTCTTTAATAATTTCACTGACTTGTGGTTTGTTGTTTCTTTTCAACCAGGTAAAAGCAACTTTAGCTTTTAATTTTTTTATAAGAACCACTGGATCCATTTTCAGGATTTCGCTTAAATCAGATGCTGTTTTTTCGACATCTTCTACTTCTCCCGGAATCGCAAAAATAGAATTCATAGGTAGGGAGACCGCTAAAATCTTTCCCAGAGAATCAAAAATAGGTCCCCTTTGCAATTTAATTGATTTTATCTGGTTATGTTGACGTTCTGCCAGTAATTCCAGGGCCGGGCGTTCAACAACCTGCATATAAAGTGATCGCAGCAAAACAATCAGCCCAACTAATATAAACGCCCTGCGCACCCAAAGCACTCTTTGGGGGAAACTGCTAAAGGAAAAAGAACCTGATAAACGAATCAATATTACTCCTGGGTTTTCTTTGGAATTTCAACTTTTATAATTTGACTTTTCCTGGGAAATTGTAATTTTAAGTCACGATTTGCTATTTTTTGAATTTTGTCCAGATGGGTTAAATAACGTTCTTCCAACTCCAACGGTAAAATTTCAGTTGTTAAGGTTCGTTCTTTTAATAGCAGTCGATTAACATTTCTTTCTGTCTTTATATATTCAATGCGCTGCTTAACAAAAATAAATCCCACAAAAAACAGAATCACAATCGCCAAGAATAGCTTAATGGTAACTTTGTTTTCACTTTCCGGTTTTTTTCGAATTAACTTATTCGTTTTACCTTGGTTGACATTAGGAAAGTCTTTCATATTTTTTCGACAATTCTAAGTTTGGCACTTCTGGATCTTGGATTATCTTCGATTTCATCCACACCAGCCTGTATCATTTTGCGATGTAATTTTTTAATGACAGGTTTCAATCCACACACACATAAAGGTAGTTCTTTTGGGCAATAACAAGGATTTTCATATTCATTAAAACACTTTTTAACCAATCGATCTTCCAGAGAATGAAAAGATATAATCGCAATACGACCTTTTACATTCAAGAGATTAATAGAAAACTCCAGAAATTTTTTAAGCTCATCCAACTCCTGATTAACTTCTATCCTTAAAGCCTGGAAGGTTTTTGTCGCTGGATGAATTCTCCCATACTGTTGTTTTTTAGGCAAAGCATTTTTGATACATTCTGCCAATATCACAGTGGATTTAAAAGGTTCTTTTTGTCGTAATTCTACAATAGCTTTGGCTATTTTTCTGGAAAACTTTTCTTCTCCATAAAGGTACAAAATCTTTGCTAGCTCAGTTTCACTATATTGATTGACAACCTGTTCCGCCGTTAAAAGGATTTCCTGGTTCATTCGCATATCCAAAGGACCGTCTTTTAAAAAAGAAAACCCCCGATTTGCTGTATCAATTTGGTGAGATGAAAATCCTAAGTCTGCCAATAAAAAATCAAATTTTAATCCTTGTTCGGAAAATGATTCTGCAGCTTCAGAAAAAGATCGATGTTTTAACTCAAACCGTCCGGTTTTATGCGAGAGGTTTTTTTTTGAAGCTTCAATGGCATTGAGGTCCTGATCAACACCAAACAAATAACTCTCCGGTTTAAGATCAAGTATTTTAAGAGAATGCCCGGCTCCTCCTAGGGTAAAGTCGGCAAATTTTGCTACTTTAT
>Ga0233431_1002560_pt1 | contig 25050 bp, 29 predicted proteins | sample SI_118_April2016_FD_179867 | JGI IMG/M metagenome (GOLD analysis project Ga0233431, IMG submission 179867) | Seawater microbial communities from Saanich Inlet, British Columbia, Canada - SI_118_April2016_200_MG | ecosystem: Environmental > Aquatic > Marine > Inlet | place: Canada: British...
TTTCGGCACGGTCGGCGAAGCTGACGGTATCAGCCAGTTCTCGAGCACCTCGACGGTAATTGCCAAGGATCAGGACGGATATTCCGCAGGTGTTCTTGACAATGTCGTTATCGACGATACAGGAACGATTACCGGTCTGTTTACGAACGGTAACTCGCGAGTATTGTCCAAACTTGTTCTGGCAACATTCAATAATCCGTCGGGTATGCTCCGTATCGGTGATAATGTGTTCGACGTATCCTCGAACTCCGGTCTTCCGATTTACGGTCTCGCAGGAACATCGATCAACGCGGTTATCATTCCGGGTGCGATCGAGATGTCGAATGTTGATATCGCAGAGGAGTTTACCAATATGATCATTGCGCAGCGTTCTTTCCAGGCGAATGCGCGGACCGTTACCACCTCCGATGAGATAATGCAGGAAACGGTAAATTTGAAACGGTAGGCAGCATTGATCTGAGGTTCGCTTTTTAATATAAAAAGTTGCTGCCGGTAAACATCGGAGGCAACGGAAAAAGCGGACGAAAATGATTTGATAATGTGCCGGTTCCGGAATGTGGGATATAAAAGGCCCGGGGTCATTCCGGTTCCGGCATATAATCTGACAGCAGAAGAAATGACGGCAGTAAATTTGAATGGCGTAATCGGGCAAACTTTATTATAATGATGGTGTGAAAATATAAGTTATGCTGTACCATGAAAACGCCGATATATATGAAGAGATGCATTTTTGCGATACGCTAATATATAAATGTGCAGTTTGGTGCCACGGTTCACGTACAAAGAAGAGACCATGATAAGTTTAACGAGATTGAATGATTCCGCATTGGTTGTGAATTCCGAGCTGATAGAATTTATCGAGGCGATGCCGGATACGATTATTACCCTTACCACGGGTCAGAAAATTTTAGTGAAAGAAACTGTGGAAGAAGTTGTTCACATGGTGAAAGAGTATAAAAGGGAAATCTATCAGTATCCGATAGTTAAAGAATAACACCACCGGGGAAAGTTATGGATTTAGCCAGTATAATAGGGCTTTCATTAGGATTAGGATTTGTTTTATTCGGTATACTTCAAGGGGGAAGTCTTATTCTTTTTATAGATATTCCGTCCGCGATGATTGTTATCGGAGGTGCGATAGGGGCGACACTTATCAATTATCCGCTCAATGAGGTAATAGGGGTAACGAAAATTGTAAAAAAAGCATTCCTTCACACCGATGAATCACCGATAGGGATCATTGATATTCTCGTAAGTTTCGCTGAAACTGCGAGACGCGAAGGAATTTTGTCGCTCGAGCAGAAAGCGGCGAGTATTGATGACGAATTTTTGAAAAAAGGCATTAATCTCGCAGTGGACGGCACAGAGCCGGAATACATAAAAGAAATTATGGAAACAGAAACAAATTATATTGCGGAGCGTCATAAAGTCGGAGCGGGGATTTTTGATGCAATGGGTGCATATGCCCCGGCTTTTGGAATGGTTGGAACGTTGATCGGTCTGATTAACATGCTTGCGAACATGGATGATCCTTCCAACATTGGGACCGCTCTCATTACAACGTTATACGGAGCGTTTATAGCGAATCTTATCTGTTTACCTATCGCCGGTAAACTTAAGGCGCGTTCTGCCAGCGAGATACTCATCAAAGAGCTGTGCATTGAAGGGATCATGTCGATACAATCCGGTGATAATCCGAGAATTGTAGAGGGGAAACTGAAAGCGTTTCTTTCGCCGTCAATGAGAGAAACTTCAACGACTTAAGAGCTTATTATGGCAAGGGAAAAAAAGCAAGCGCCTGAGAAAGATACTACTGGAATGGTTCCGGCGTATATGCTCACCTACGGTGACATGATGACGCTTCTTCTGTGTTTTTTCGTTCTTCTTATTTCGATCTCATCGATGGAGGTTGAGAAACTAAAACAGGCCGCAGCATCCCTCAAGGGGGCATTATCTGCGCTGCCGTTTCAGGAAAGGGTCCGACCCTCGCCGGTTATGCCGATGAGGCCGGCAAGAGGAGCAGAGAGAAAAGGACGGCGTTCGCGGGCGATCGCGAAACTAAAGAAAGTTATTCGTGAGAACAAGCTGGAAAAGATCATAAAGGTCAGCGAAGACGCCGAGGGGATTCACATCACGATAGGAGATCCCGCGCTTTTCGATTCGGGAAGAGCGGTGATAAAAAGCACAATACTTCCGGTATTGAATCAGATTGTCCAGGTTGTTCATTCCGGCGAGGAGATCATACGGGTTGAGGGCCATACCGATGATATGCCGATACATAACAGTGAGTATGACGATAACTGGGAGCTGTCGATAGCCAGGTCATTATCTGTGATACGGTATATACGGGAGCAGGAAAAGGTTGATCCGAAGAGACTGCGGCCTGTCGGATGTGCGGAATTTCATCCGGTTGAGTCAAATGATACTCCGGAGGGCAGGGCTCTAAACCGCAGAGTTGAAATATTTATTGAAATGACGGATTAGTAATTAATAAATCACAGGATCCATGTTTGAAATATTCGGAGTCTATAAAGGCTGGGAGCATATAAATGGCTGAAAAAAATAAAAAATCCTTCATACGGCTGATTGTTATCATAGTGGTCATTATAATTGTGGATATAATCGGCGGATATATTCTCGGTAAAAAAGTGATCATCCCCATGATCTACAAAAATGACGAGCTATTGGAAAGTATGGAAGCTCAGGAAGAGGAATCCGCGTCCAGGGGCGAATCATCAGCTCTCGGGACACCGATCACTCTCGATACGATAAATCTTAATCCTGCGGAATCTACCGGAGAGATATTATCGTGTGAGATCGTGCTTGAGATCGAGATGGGAGATGTGGCGATTACTGAGGAATTAACAGCAAGAAATTCGGAAATACTGGATAATTTGTCGACATATTTATCTTTTAAAACCGTTGACGAGTTAAATAATCCCAATAATTGGGACCGGTTTAAAAAAGATATGTTTGATATTGTTAACAGTATTTTAAAGGAAGGGGAAATACAGAACATCTATATCCCCTCGAAAATAATTCAATTCGATTAGGAGGTGATGTACTGCTATGGCGGAAATTCTTTCCCAGGAAGAGATTGATGCGTTATTGTCGGCTGTTTCATATGGTGACGGTGTTGAGGTAGAGGCAGAGTCATCCAAGGTCGAACGGCTTATAAATACATATGATTTCAGGCATCCGGCGCGTGTCAGTAAAGATCAGCTCCGGACGCTTCAGAATCTCCATGATAACTTTGCACGTCTTTTAAGCGCAACGTTCTCAACGCTCCAGCGTTCTGTTATCGAGATAAATCTTGTCTCGGTCGACCAGATCACCTATAGCGAATTTATTATGAGCCTTTCGTCGCCGAGCTGTACATATACATTCAGGATGGAGCCGCTCGAGGGTGTTGCTGTTATCGATTTCAGCCAGTCGGTTGTTCTCAGTTTTGTTGACAGATTGTTTGGCGGCCGCGGAACCTCGATCGTAACCGAACGTGAAATCACGTGGATCGAAAAAAGCGTTATGAATAACATTATCAACCGCTGTCTCCGGGATCTCGAACGTACGTGGGAACGTATCATCCCGCTTGAATGTAATGTTGAGATGCTTGAGACGAACCCTGAATTTATTCAGGTTGTTCCGGCGTCAGAAACTGTTGTGCTTATCTCATTTGAGCTGAAAAGCGAAAATGTGAACGGACTCATCAACCTTTGTTATCCGTATATTTCCATCGAGCCGATAGCGCTCCGGCTCGGCGGTCAGAATTTGGTGAGTTCCGCCAAAGAGGTTCCGAGAGAGGAACTCTTGAAAAACAGGAAAAGGATTGAACTGTTTGATTGTGATGTTAAAGCTCAGCTTGGTGCGACAAAATTAGAGGTGAGGGATTTGGTCAATCTCAAAATCGGTGATGTTGTTCCGCTTAACACCAGAGTGAATGATGATATTGAAATATTTGTTAAAGATGAGGTAAAGTTCTACGGAAAGCCGGGAAATGTTGGCAAATATAAAGGCGTTAAGATCTTATCCGTAGTTCATTCCGAAGGATTGGAGGAAGAATAGATATGGTTGCTGATGATAATGTTGATGGCGCGGATTTAGATAGTCTCGCCGCAGAAGTTGGAAATTCCGGAGCGGATCTTTCCGAAACGATAGTCTCGGAAGGTTTGGGCTCCGACGATCTTGAGGCCGAAATGGCGACTCAGATGGCAGCGGAGAGCCTCGGTTCTGATGACGATGATCTTGAGGCACAGATGGCTGCCGCTATGGCTGCCGACGACGATGACGGCCCCGGTCTCGGGAGCGAAGTTCCCGACGAGGACGATCTTGAGGCACAGATGGCTGCTGCGATGGGCGGCGGTCTCGACGATAACGATGATCTTCTGAGCGCGTTTGCCGATGAAGTGGACAGCGAGTCCTCAGCACCGGTACAGCCGGTTAGTTTCGCACAACTGTCGCCCTCGGAGGAAAAATCCGAAAAGGGTAATATCGATCGGCTTATGGATGTCGGATTGAATCTTTCGGTTGAGCTTGGCCGTAAAGAAATGCAGGTTAGAGAAATTCTCAGTCTCGGGCCGGGAAAGATCATCGAGCTGGACAAACTCACCGGTGAGCCTGTCGATCTTCTTGTGAACGGCAAACTTCTCGCAAAAGGGGAGGTTGTTGTTGTGGATGAGAATTTCGGTGTCCGTATAACGGAGCTTATTGATCCCGTTGACAGGATAAAATTACTGTAAGAACTTGTTTGTAATTATGATAGGTTAGATAGCGATATTATGTCATATATGAAAAATCTCACATTGCAGAATGTTGTCGGCGCTGCCGGAGAGTTGTTCTGCACTGTGTCATATATACTCTGTTTTATGTTGTTTCTTCCGGCACGAATCTATTCGGCGGAGGGGGCGCAGGAAAACGGCTCTGTCGCCGAAGATTCACTCATTTCATATTCTAATTCCCTGAATTCCGATATAAACCTGTTCGTACGTTTTATCTTTGCGCTTGCAATTGTTTTAATTCTTCTTATTTTAACACTATGGTTCCTTAAGTACATCATGAAATTACGAAGCTCGGCCGGTACGGGAGGCGTGATCAATGTGCTTGAGATACGGTATATTGAGCCGAAAAAGGCCATTGCAATAATAAAAGTGTTAAACAAAGTGATGATCATCGGACTTGCGGAAAATTCAATTACCGCACTCGGAGACTTATCGCCCGAAGAAATAGGTGAATTAAAACTTGATAAAAAAATCGATCCCGGAATTTTTGGAAACATTCTTTCAAAGTACAGGGAAAAGAAATCCTCAAACGGCTAATGACGGAAAGGTATCTCCCTGTTCCGGCATAAATAATGCGAAAAAGAAGTATTCGGCACGCAGGACCATCGTATTATTAATTGCCTGTTTTCTGCTTTTGGTTTTTGCCGCAGGAGTTTTTGCACAAAACCTTCCGTCGATCTCGCTTCAGGTCGGTCAGGCGGACAATCCCGAAGAGTTGTCTTCTACCGTTCAGATTATACTGCTGTTAACCCTACTCACGCTTGCTCCGGCAATCCTTATCCTTGTTACGTCGTTCACACGCATAATCATTGTGCTTTCGCTGCTCCGTCATGCGCTCAGCACACAGCAGATCCCGCCGAACCAGGTGCTTGTCGGACTTGCGCTGTTTCTCACTTTTTTCATAATGTATCCGGTATTTGTCGAGGTGAACGATAATGCCATTCAGCCGTATATGGCGCAGGAGATCGACCAGTCGGCGGCATTTGCGAATGCGGTCGCCCCGATCAGGCAGTTCATGTTCAAGCACGTTCGCGAGAAAGATCTGGGATTGTTCATGAATGTTGCGAATCAGCCGAGGCCGTCATATCAGGACGAGGTCGGAACACGGGTGCTTATTCCGGCGTTTGTGATCTCGGAGCTGAGAATTGCTTTTCAGATGGGATTTATGCTGTTTATCCCGTTTCTCATAATCGACATGGTCGTTGCGAGTATTTTGATGAGTATGGGTATGATGATGCTTCCCCCTATCATGGTTTCACTGCCGTTTAAAATATTACTGTTTGTGCTTGTGGACGGATGGAATTTGCTCATTCAGTCCCTTGTGGCGAGCTTTCGATAAAGGATGATATGAAATGGATGCCGATTTTGTTGTAAATATTGCCCGTCAGGCAATGCTCATTACATTTCTTGTTGCAGCTCCGATGCTGGGATTCGGCCTTCTCGTCGGTCTCATTGTCAGTATTTTTCAGGCGGTAACGCAGATCAATGAAATGACCCTTACGTTTGTTCCGAAAATTATCTCCGTCGCGCTTGCGTTTGCGCTTTTTATGCCGTGGATAATGAGGCTGCTGGTTGATTTTACGACTCAGCTGATCCAGCGGTTTCCGGATATAATACAATGACAGTTATTAATCGAATTCAATAGTATTCAATGAAGATATCAACATACTTTAACGGTATGTTTTTTTGTAGGGTGCGATAGTGGAGCCTTTTGGACTGACAACGTTTGACATTTACCGTGTGCTCCTGATCATGTTTCGGACCGGCGCGCTGTTTATGACCGTGCCCGTGTTCGGTCATACGTCTATCCCGAGGGTGCTTCGGGTGCTGCTCATCGTCATTTTCGCGATAATGGTCTTTCCATCCTCGGTGGTGTCCGGGATACAGCCGCCGGCGACCACATTCGGGCTCGGGATGGTCATTCTCAGTGAGCTTGCCATCGGATTTGCGATGGGATTTGCGGTCATTATCCTTTTTTCAGCGGTTCAATTTGCCGGGCATGTGATAGGGCTTCAGATGGGACTTGCGGTTGCAAGTATCATGGATCCGATGGGGTCCGGGCAAATATCAATTGTCGGTGAATTTTATTATCTTCTCAGTTTGCTCGTATTTCTTATGATAGACGGGCACCATCAAGTGATACGCGCGCTTGTCAGGAGTTTTGAGCTTATTCCTCTCGGCGGCGGAGTTTTCAATGCCGGTGTGGGGGAATTTATCATCGCCCTGTCAACCTCGCTCTTTATCATCGCTGTAAAAATGGCGGCGCCGGTGATCATCACACTTTTTATTGTGAATGTTGTTATGGGAATTGTCGCGCGGACAGTGCCGCAGATGAATGTGTTTATTGTCGGTTTCCCTCTTTCCATCGGTGTCGGGCTGATCATGATCAGGATATCGTTCCCGTTTGTCAAAGTTGTATTGCTTAATGCTTTCAGGGGCCTGGGGCAGGATATAATGAGTATTATAGTATTATTGCAGGGATGACATCCTGACGTATTGTTACGAATGTACATGTCGGACTGGAAGAGTTGAACTGTAATCGGAGAGTAAGGATTTGGCGGAAGAAACCGGTCAGGAGAAAACCGAACAAGCGACTGAGAAACGGCGGCGCGAGACCCGAAACCGCGGGCAGGTGGCGCGGTCAATGGATCTTAATTCCGTTGTGATCCTTGTCGCCTGTTTTGTCACGCTTATGGTGTACGGTGAAAGTATTGTGGGCGGTTTGGGCAATAATATTCGGGGATTTTTCGATCTCAGCCGGGCGGCGGATCTTACGGTGCAGAATGTTCGCAGTTTGTTTTTCAATGTTATGGTGAGATATTTTGTCGTCATCATGCCGGTATTCATCGTTCTTGCGATTGTCGGTGTTTTGGTGAATCTGATGCAGGTCGGTTTTTTGTTTACCGGCGAGCCGCTCATGCCGAAACTTGAAAAAATAAGTCCTCTAGCGGGATTGAAACGTCTGTTTTCCAAGCGCTCGGTTGAAACGCTTTTCAAAGACATTCTGAAAATAGTCGTCGTGGGCTGGATCGGATTTTCCGCGATAAAAGGCATGATGGGCGATATTTTGAACACCGCAGGATATACCGCGGGAGAAATAATCAAATTTACCGGACTTTCGGTGTTTAAAATATCCATGAAAATCCTGATCGGATATGCGGTTCTCGCGATCCTGGATTATTCTTTCCAGCGCTGGGACTACGAGCAGTCCATGAGGATGACCCGTCAGGAAATCAAAGAAGAGATGAAACAGTCCGAGGGTGATCCGCTGCTGAGAGCGCGTGTGCGTTCTGCTCAGCGTGAATTGGCGCGGCGGCGAATGATGGAGGATGTGCCCGAGGCCGAAGTCGTGATTACGAACCCGACAGAGATTGCCGTTGCACTTTCGTATGAGGCCGGAATGCCCGCGCCGGTTGTTGTCGCAAAGGGCCGCAGGCTCATCGCCGAACGGATACGTAACATCGCCACGGAATCCGGGGTTCCGATTGTGGAAAATGTCGCTCTCGCCCAGGCGCTTTACAAGGCAGTAGATGTGGGCCAGTCAATACCCGCAGATCTTTTTACCGCGGTTGCCGAGGTATTGGCGTATGTTTACCAGCTCAAAGGCAAAAAAGTAGTATGAAATTCGACGAAACTCCCTTATAATTAAGGTGGCGGCGCCACTGGCTAGGGGTTGCACCCCTGGCTAGTGTCTGAGAAAAATGTGCCGTCTGCCCGCACAAGGCTCTTCGCGGCCTTGGCTGATTTGCCAAGATCACCTGTAAAAATGGCACATTGTCTGAAGGCAAAGAGGCACAAAGTAGGGGCAAACCCCTGTGTTTGCCCAATAGGGTGAGGGTGAAAAGTCCCCCTCCGGGGGATTTAGAGGGCTGGGATCTCTGATCCTGGCTGCAGCAAGTGAAAAAGTATTTATTCTGAAACGGAGTTTTGAGTTGGCGGAAAACAATCTTTCAAGCGGCCGCAAATCAAGTGTATCCGATGCGATTCTTGCGATACTGGTGATTGCAATTCTCGGCGTGATGATCATTCCTGTGCCCGCTGCGATTATAGACATTCTTCTGACTTTCAATATTGTCTTTTCAATAATAATTCTCCTTGTGACAATGTATATCACCTCGCCGCTGGAGCTTTCCGTGTTTCCCGGCCTGCTTTTGGTTGCGACGGTTTTCCGGCTTGCGCTGAATGTTGCGACAACCCGTCTTATTCTCGGCCAGGAGGCAAGCGCCGTGGGTGAAGTGATCTCCTCGTTCGGAACATTTGTCGTACAGGGAAATTATGTCGTCGGATTTATCATATTTGTGATCATCGTCATAATCCAGTTCGTCGTTATCACCAAAGGTGCGACACGTATCGCCGAGGTTTCCGCACGGTTTACACTCGATGCCATGCCCGGAAAACAGATGGCTATCGACGCCGATCTTAATGCCGGAATGATCGATGAGGACGAGGCGCGGCACCGCCGAGATGTTATCAGCCGTGAGGCGGATTTTTACGGCGCGATGGATGGTGCGTCGAAATTTGTCCGCGGCGATGTTATCGCCGGTCTGATCATTACAATCATAAACATCATCGGCGGATTTATTATCGGGATGAGTATGATGGGCATGAGCTGGCAGCAATCCATAACCACATACTCCATGCTGACTGTCGGTGACGGGCTCGTGACCCAGATTCCCGCGCTTCTCATGTCGACCGCGTCGGGTCTGCTAGTTACGCGGGCAACGTCGGAATCCAATCTCGGTGAGGATATCAAAGCGCAGATCTCGAAAAATCCGACAGCCATTATAATCGCAGCTCTGATGATTGCGATATTCGGGCTTATTCCGGGGCTTCCGACACGGCCGTTTCTTATTATGGCGGTCATTACGGGAGCCTACGCCGCGCTTTCGATGAGACAGGGTGCCATTGATGATCAGATTGTTGAGGACGAGGAATCAAAAGCGCTCGAACAGAAAGAAGAGCGTATCGAGGATTATCTTACGATCGATATACTCGGCGTTGAGATCGGTTACGGGCTCATTCCTCTTGTGGACGAGGGACAGGGGGGAGATTTCCTTGACAGGGTGACCACGCTGCGCCGTCAGATAGCGACCGATCTTGGAGTCATCGTTCCGCCTGTCAGGATACGGGATAACATCCGGCTCGGCTCGAACGAGTATATTATCCTCATCCGCGGGAACGAAGTCGCAAAAGGTATTATCGAGTCGGGGAAATTTCTTGCCATGAATCCCGGAAGCGCGGAAGAGGAGATCGAGGGCATCGACACGTTTGAACCCGCGTTCGGACTTGAGGCGAAATGGATAACGCCGCAGGTCAAGGAAAAAGCAGAGCTGAGCGGGTATACTGTTGTGGAGCCGTCCAGTGTGCTTGCAACGCATCTTTCGGAGATTATTAAGACGCACGCCCATGAGATTATCTCGCGACAGGATGTTCAATCGCTTGTTGAGAATGTGAAAAATGATTATCCGATTCTTGTTGAGGATTTGATTCCCGGAACTTTACCGCTCGGGATTTTGCAGAAGATCCTTCAGCATCTTCTGAAAGAGCGGGTGCCTGTCCGCGATCTGGTAACGATCCTTGAGACGGTCGGCGATTTTGCCGCAACAAACAAAGATCCGAACGCTCTTGGTGAACTTGCGAGGTCGGCGCTTTACAGAACGATCACAAAAATGTATATTGATGATGAGGGAAAACTCAAAGTATTTACGCTTGCACCCGATCTCGAGCGTCTTATAATGGAAAATATGCAGGCCACGCCTCATGGAGTGGTTGTGAATCTTGCGCCGAATGTTATTGAGCAGATATTGAGCGGTGTCCGGGAGCTGACAGATCAGATGGTGCAGAATGATCAGCAGCCGATTGCGCTGACATCGACAGGAATACGGCTTGCGTTCAGAACGTTGATTGAAATTAATTTCCCAAGATGTGTAACAATTTCGTATAATGAGGTAGCGCCGGAAATTGAATTGTTCTCAGTTGGTGTATTAAAGGTATAGCGATGATCATAAAAAAGTTTACAGCGCCCACCATGACAGAAGCGCTTGCGAAAGTCCGGGATGAACTCGGCCCGGACGCGGTCATTCTCAATACGCGAAGCAACCGTAAAGGAAGCGTGTTCGATCTGATCGGACAGTCGTTTGTCGAGGTATCCGCAGCGGTTGACAATGAGCCGCAGAAATCTGCCGCAAAAGGCAGACCGAGAAGTTTGACAGAGTACTCGAAACCTGTCGGGCCCGCTGACGCGAAATTGATTCCGTTGGAAGCCCCTGTTAGCTATGAGCCGGCAAAATTCAATAAGGCGGGAGATGTCAGCATGAAAAGTCTCGAGGGTCGTGTCAATATGGAAAAGGTGATGGCGGATATAAAAGATCTCAAACGTTCCGTGAAAGTCATTGCCGATACGTCCCTTACCGGCGAGATGAACGGGCTGCCCCGTAATCTGGCGGAGTTTCTGACAAAAATGCAGGAATGCGGATTCGAGGATAAGGTCGCCAAACGCATTACTCATCAGCTTCTGGACGAACTCAGCGGGGCCGAGCTTTCGGATTATGGCGCGATCCTTGACCGGGCGGTACAAATATTTATGGAGGGCATCGGCGATGTCTGTCCGATAATCTTTGCCGGTGCAAAACCGAGAGTTGTGGTATTTGTCGGGCCGACCGGTACGGGAAAAACCACAACGATCGCGAAACTTGCGACAGAATATACGCTTAATAAGAATAAAAAAGTCAGTGTACTGACCGTTGACACGAAACGCATCGATGCAGTCGGACAGCTTAAATCGTACTGCCGGATCATTAACATCCCTCTTCATATTGCCTATAGTCCGGACGAAATCCCGGTAATCATGCCGAAACTGATGAAGAGTGATATTATACTTGTGGATACGCCGGGTTCCGGTCCGCTGGATCAGAATCAAATGATGGAAATGGTTGAATTTCTTCAAAAGCTGGTTCCGCAGGAAGTTCATTTGACAATGAGCGTTACGACCTCGGTTACCGAGATGAAAAATATCACAAAGAATTTCGCCACATTGAAACCGAACAGGATTTTATGTACAAAGCTGGATGAGACAAGTAATTACGGCCAGATGCTTTCGTTTGCGATCGAATCGGGAAAGCCGCTGTCGTATTTCACGTTCGGGCAGAATGTTCCGGGCGATTTTTCACTCGCGGAGCCTGAAAGCCTGCTCAGAAAAAATCTGAGCAGAGAAAAAGCGGTATAATCAATATTAAGAGTGGTGCAGCGGTATATGAACATGGAAAAACAAAATAATTTAAAATCCCCGGGTGCGAAAGTCTACGCCATCACAAGCGGGAAAGGCGGAGTGGGGAAAACCTCGATCGCGGTCAATCTTTCGATAGTGATGAGCAAGGCGGGGCTGAAAGTTCTTCTTATCGATGCCGATATGGGGCTTGCGAATATTGATCTGATGACAGGAGTATCCGCGGTGCATACCATCGAGGAAGTTATAGATGGGAAAGCGAGTATTTTTGACGCTCTTGCCGAAGGGCCCGAGGGAGTTACAGTGCTGTCGGCAGGATCCGGATCCGGGAGGATCAGCGATGTGGACGGCCACAGGGTTAAAAAGTTTCGGAACGAATTGTTGAAGCTCGAGAATGCTTTTGATATTATATTTATTGATACCGGCGCAGGTATTTCGGCAAATGTTGTTGATTTTATATTTATGGCGAATGAGGTTTTGGTTGTAATGACTGCAGAGCCGACCGCGTTTGCGGACGCGTATGCGATAGTAAAACTTATTTCAAACGAAAAACCCGAACTGAATGTCGGAATTATTATCAATATGGGCAAAAATGAGAAAGAGTCGGATCTTTTATACGAAAGATTCAATGAGATTGTGAGACGGTTTCTCCGCTCAGAGATTCTCTTCCACGGTTCTGTTCCACGTGATAAAATTGTTACGGAAGCTATTATGCGGCAGACCCCTCTTGCCGTATATGCCGACAAATCGGCGCCGATGAAATCTTTGAGGGTGATTGCCAGAAACATGCTCGGGATAGAAAAAACTAAACAAAAAACGATTTTCAACCGATAGGTAAAGCAGGAGTTATGGAACAAAGAAGCGGTAGAGATCGAAGACTGGGTGAGGCCAGAGACGCCGGTGGAAAAGGTATCGGCGTTTATGATAGAATGTCCTCCGACCAGAAACGGGACAAGCTTGTAAAAGATAATCTTCAGTTGGTGAATTATATTGTATCACGGCTGGCGATCGGGCTGCCGACATGGATAGATAAACGTGATTTAATCAGCTCGGGTGTTATCGGGCTTATAGATGCGGCAAAAAGTTTTGATCCGAAAAAGGGAGTGAAATTTTCATCGTTTGCGTCCGCGAGAGTTAAAGGGGCGATCATCGATGAACTCCGGAGTCTTGATTGGGTTCCGCGGTCGATACGTGATAAATCGAAGATGATAGAGGGTGCGATTTTATCGCTGATAGAGAAGTTCGGACGATTTCCCAATGACACGGAAGTTGCGGATTTACTCGGATGGGATGCGGATAAATATAATAAATCCATTCGCCAGATTTCCGGCACGACACTTCTGTCGCTTGACGAGATTATTACCACCTCTCCCTCGGGAGACACAATAAAACGGATCGATACGCTGAAAGGGAATAGCGCTAATCCTCTGAAAGATATTGAGCGCAAAGAACTTCTTGATAATATCGTGGACGTTATCAGCGGATTATCGGAACAGGAGCGGCTTGTTATCGCTCTGTATTATTATGAAGAATTGACATTGAAAGAAATTGGATTGGTGATCAAAGTCTCGGAGTCGAGAATATCCCAGATTCATACAACTGCCATATTAAAAATCCGGGCGAGATTGAGGTCACTTTACTCGAAAACGTAAGAAGTTGTTGACTTTCTAACGGTAGATTTTGAAATGGTCAGACCAATTGAAATTTCAGGTTTTTTGTCCAAAGCTCAGGAAGCGGTACGGATGCAGCAGAACGCCGAAATGCGTCCGGAGGCCGCTCAGGAGTTCAGAAAAGCGCTCTCTGAAAAACTGAATATACAGCAGACGCATGCACCGAGACCCGCGGCCGAAAGCGATCAGGTTGTCCTTCATGTCGACGAGGAAAATAAAGAAAAACATGAGGATGCCGAAGATAACCTGAATGATGAGAATGAGCGAGAGCCCGAGAACGAGGATGAGAACAAGCCTGAGGATATGGCCGCGTCTGAACTTTCGGCGCCGGACGGGTCCCAAGCCGCCGAAGACGATGACGGCACTCTTTCGGGGCATATTGATATAAAAATTTAAGATAGTACAGGGTGTGTTCTGCTCATGTAGGGGGGAGAAATCGCCCCTTTTTTTTGTTCCACGCTCATTAATCGTTCCATAACCTGGAGAGACCGTTGAATATTTCCGGCCCGGATGCAGGTTCCGGCGAGAAGATCCCCGTTTCAATTCCTGCGGGAAAAAATCATAAGGGGCCTGCCGGTAGGGTCTCCCGCACCCCAAGCACCACAGATTCCGCCGACCGGCTGACACAGAAGCTGTCGGCATTTTTTGCCAAAAGCGGCCAGGATATTCTTCCCTCACACGTATCTGCGCTTCATGCGGAACTTTACGCTCTGGGGCTTGAATCAGCAGATATTGACGATATCACTCTCCTCAATGCGCTTATGCTTCGCAGGCATTCGATACCGCTCTCAAAGGAATTGCTCGAAGCCCTGCGCGGAAATACTCCGGAGGTTTTCAAAGGAGTATCCGCGTTACGGGCTGAGGCTCTTGCGCTTATTGGGAATGCCCGTCTGACCGGAGAGAGCCGGGCGGTGGTCGAGGCGCTTTTGAGAGATATAAATGCGTTTTTTAAGGGATCGGTGCCGCAGGATTCCCCGACCGTTGTAATTGACGATGTATCGGGTGCGCTGCCGCTGAAAAACGTGATACAAAACAGCGGACTTGCTTTTGAATGGAGGCTTCTGGCATGGTATCGTTCGGGCCGCGATCCGGAACGGTTCCGTGCGCTCATGAGTGAGGATCTCAAGGGTATGCTCATTAAATTTGCGAACCGCGCGAAAAAAAACGCCGCGGGAGGATCCGCGAAAAAGAAATTTACGGCGCTTGAAAAAAACGCCGGAAAGCTATTGAAAAATATCGAAAATCTCCAGCTCTCGAATATTCTCGGCAAACACGAGCTGAAAAAGGGATTCTGTTTTGAGCTTCCCCCGGGCGGCAGAATGAACGGCGGGCACGCCATAATCGAGGATGATGGGCGCGGACGATCTGAAGAAGAAAACACTGAGAGTTCCCCGGAACCGTTTACGCTCAATATCGATGTGGAGACCTCCCTTCTCGGCAGCGTCCGCGTAGGTATGACATTTGCCGGCGGTGCGGGCGGTACTGGCAGTACTGGCGGAGCGGACCATGCAAAAAAAACGGTCTCGCTGAGTTTCGGGCTCGAAAGCGAAATTATCACAACTGCGGCAGAGAGCATGAGCGGAGAGTTGCGCGCGAATCTTATTTCCCGGGGCTTCACGGTCACGGCGGTCAATTTTCACTTGCTCGAAAACAACGCCGGTAACCGTGCGGACGGGCCAAATTCGTCAAGTAAACCGTCAAAATCCGCACAAAATCTGGATATAACGGGATGAATGAAAAACAGTCTGAAAATCGGAAGAAACCACGCAAATCTGCCGCCGCGCTCCGGTATAAGGAGGGCAAGGACCATGCCCCGAGGCTTGTCGCGAAAGGCATGGGCCAAATAGCGGAAAAGATCATCGCCGCTGCAGAAAATGCCGGTGTTCCCGTCCATGAGGACCCCGATCTTCTTGCGCTTCTTATGACGCTTGACATTCAGGAGACGATCCCGCCGGAGATGTATCTTGCGGTTGCGGAGGTGCTGGCATTCATTTATAAAATGAATAATACCGTGCACGGACCAAAATAATTTATCTGTACAGCCCGAATTATTTTTTATCGGGTGCGGATTGATGTATATTTTATGTACCGAATACAATGAAGGGAACTTTCGGTAATTTCGCACAGATGGCACATATGATGAAAACGGAAAAAAAGGAAGAAATTGTTGTGAAAAACTCAGCGGCTGACAACAATGAGAGTAAAAGTGTCAAACAGCAGACGCAGCCGGGCGAGACGGTGAAGTATAGTGAGTTGGTTCAGGCCGCCCTGGATCTGAATCATGATATCAGCAATCCGCTCACCTCGATCATCGGAAATATCGAACTTTTGCTTTTGAAATATCCCGATATGGACGAGTATATGGAGAAGAAACTGAGAGTCGTTCTGAATGAAAGCCGGCGCATCGAGGAGATCATAAAGAAACTGAGCGAGACCAAAAAAAAAGGTATCCGTAATTACTCTGAAAATAACGGCGAAAAGATGATAGATGTTGATCGATCAAACGAAAAAAACGGGGAGGAAAATCTTTCCTGAGATAGGAAGAAAGTTCACGTTATAACAATACAATATTGAAAATACACTTTTGGGGCGCTGGCAGGTGTCCTTGTATGGTGAGTAATATTAATAAGATAGGCAGGTTTGTCATTTTTTTGACGAGCCTGTTTTTTTTATGGCACGACTGTTGCGTTACTATTGGGCAGCGAAAAGAAAAATCTGCATAAAACGGAGACAGGAAAATGATACGAGGTATCTATACGGCGGTTGGCGGCATGGTTCCAAGAATGAATCAGGTCAGAAATGTTGCCGATAACCTTGCGAACCAGACAACACACGGATATAAGAAAAATTCGCTGTTTATGCGCGAACTAATAACCGCACAATACGCGCTCGATCATGCAAACGGTGTCGAACGCACGGAAGTTCCGGAGGAATACAGGATCGATTTTTCTCAGGGCGGGCTGGAGAAGTCGGACAGAACATTCGATCTGGCGTTGAACGGGCCGGGATTTTTCCGCGTTCAGGACGCTGCCGGCACAATGACATATACCCGCAACGGCCGATTTTATCTCAATCAGAACGGGCAGATGGAAAATTCCGAGGGAATGCTCCTGCTGAATAATAATAGCGCTCCGGTAGTTATCCGCGGGACGGATCCCGAAATTATGGCAAACGGCGATATTTTTGAGGACGGCGCACTCCGGACAAGAGTAGGGATCGCGGATTTCGACCCGGCAGATTATCCGTCACTCGCTTATATGGGCAAAGGACTTTATGCAAATCCGGCAGCGGTGAACGAGATCGCTCCCGATGCGAAAACGGAAATGTTTCAGGGATATATGGAGGAATCGAATGTGAATCCGGTTCTTTCGATGGTTGATATGATGGAAATGTTCAGAATGTTTGAACTCGGACAAAAATCGATACAAATTCAGGATCAGACACTTCAACGGTCGGTTACGGAAGTTGGCGTAGTCAGATAAAACAAATGAGGTAGGAAGATGATCAGAGCAATGAGAACTGCCGCGAGCGGCATGTATGCCCAGAAATTGAATGTGGATAACATTTCAAATAATCTGGCGAATGTAAACACTACGGGATTCAAAAAATCGAAGCTCGAATTCCAGGACGTTTTATATGAAGTTATGCGTATGGCCGGCGGAACAACCACGGTCGGTTATCAGGTGCCGGTTGAACTTCAGATCGGTTACGGTGCGAAAGCCGTTGCATCGCAGCGTATTTTCAGCCAGGGTAATCTGGCCGCAACGGGACGTCAGCTTGATGTCGCGATCGACGGCGACGGATTCATCATGGTTGAAATGCCGGACGGATCTGTTGGTTTCACCCGTGACGGATCGATCAAGATTTCCGCTGACGGTGATATGGTCAATACGGAGGGATATCTGCTGAGCGCCGGAATAAATGTTCCTGCGGAAGCGATGGAGCTTTCCATCGGTGTCGACGGAACCGTGTCAATTATTAATGCCGGTGAAACGGAAGCGACAGAGATCGGACAGATCACACTTGCCAAGTTTCTGAATCCGTCGGGACTTACGTCTTTGGGACGTAACCTTTATCAGCAGACGACCGCCTCTGGAGACTATATCGAGGGTGTTGCAGGAATCGACGGTCTTGGTATGCTGCGATCGGGATATCTTGAGATGTCCAATGTGGAAGCTGTCGAGGAGATGGTGAACTTGATCGTTGCCCAGCGTGCGTATGAAATTAATTCGAAAGCCATCCAGACCTCCGAAGATATGATGCAGGTCGCGAACAATCTGAAGCGATAACAGGCTGAGGTGATAAAGGTGCTTAATCATACATTCTTGAAATATTCTGCCGTGATCATGGTTGTGCTGTTTACTGCGGCGGCTCCCGTACTGTCCGCGGTTGTTCCCGCGAACGACATCCGGGATGCTGTGGAACGCTATATCGGCGGAATATCCGGAACGAGTAATATCGAATACATCGCGGTTGTGCCGAGATTGTTCGATGTCAGCGTTGAGGGTTCCGGTGCGGCGGTAATCGAAGTTTCCCATAACGCCGAACATAATATCGGGCAGATCCTGCCTGTGACTGTGACGATCAAAGATACGGACGGTGTTGTGCTCAGACAGCTTCGGGTGTCGCCGAGATTGAGAAAATTCGGGGTTGCGGCGGTTCTGAATAAAAATATTGCGCGGGGAGAGTCCATAGGAAAAATTGATGTGGATCTGATAAAAACCGATATAACGGCAGCGCGTAATTATTATTCATCCTGCGCCGAAGTGAGCGGAATGGAGGCAAAAAAATATTTGAAAGCGGGAGCAGTGATCTCTGAATCGGATATCAGAGCGCCATTCGCGGTCAAACGCGGAGACAAGGTCACCGTTGAGATCCGCAAGGAAGGGCTCCTTCTCAGGACCGACGGTACGGCACGCGGAAACGGATCAAAAGGGGAAGTTATAAAAATATATGTTGATATGACAAAAACCACGATTTCATGTAAAATTGTTGATTCGATGACAGTCGTGGCGGGTGTCGAGGGAGGATGATATGAAAAAGATTATAGCAGTTGTTATTGCGCTTATGTTTTACGGATTATTTATAGCGGACGCATCCGGTGTATTCGGAGAGGAGCTTCCGCGGACAAGCATGCTCGCATCGATGTATTCGGATGTGAAAGCCAAGAAGATCGGCGACACTCTGTCGGTGATCATTTCCGAATCGAACACCGCGACAAAAGCCGCTCAGACCAATACGACCAAACAGAATGAGGGCACCGTATCGGGCGACGCAACGACCGGAGCTCTTGAGGGACTGTTTCCGGGAATGGGCGGAAAGGTCAGCTACGATAATAAATATGCCGGCCAGGCCAGCACGAGCCGTAACGGATCGCTGAACAGCCGGATGACCGTTCTTGTCGTTGATATTCTGCCGAACGGAAACCTGATAATCGAGGGAACCAAAACCATGGAAGTCAATAATGACCTCGAAGTCGTCACACTGTCCGGTATTGTGCAGCCGGAACATATCACCTCCGCCAATATGGTGTATTCATATCAAATCGCAAATGCAAAGTTGTTATATAAAGGCAAAGGCTCAATGACCCAGGGTCAGCGTATGGGTTTTCTTGGACGATTAATAAACTGGATATTTTAGGGGATGAACGGTATGAAAAAGAAAAGTGGGATGTTAATTGCTGCTAGAGAGTGTTACAGAACGTGTCTGATAACGCTTGGAGTGATGCTGATACTGATCTCATCGGTTTCGGCCGAGGTCAGACTCAAGGATGTTGTGCTGATCAAGGACCAGCGTGAAATTCAGCTCAAAGGACTCGGCCTGGTCACCGGTCTGAACGGTACCGGCGATACTAAAACAACACAATTTACCATTCGTATGATTGGTAATATGATGAAAAATTTCGGTCTCGATGTACCGTCCTCAAGTATTAAAGTGAAGAATGTTGCCGCGGTTATGGTAACCGCGACAATTTCGCCGTATATCAAAGTCGGAGGCACGTTCGATGTTACCGTATCATCCATGGGCGACGCCAAGAGTATCGAGGACGGTGCGCTTCAGGAGGTGCAGCTTTTCGACAGCAGCGGCATGTTGTATGGGAAGGTTCAGGGATCCATCAGTATCGGCGGCGCCAATAAGGACTATACCGGCGGCGGCGGAGTGGTAAATAATGCCACACTGGTCGGAGTTGTTCCCGGCGGCGGAATTCTCGAACGTGAGATTCCTACACTCGGCATGGAAGAACACACGATCACGGTAACGCTCAGAAATCCGGATTATACGACCGCATACAGGCTTGCGACAGCGATCAACGACTTTTTTATGCTGAACCTTGCCGTTTCGCGCGATGCCGGAAGTATCATGGTGAATGTACCGGATGAATATGTGGAGAACGGCGAGATCGTCAAATTTATTTCCGAGATGGAAGCGATAACATTTATTCCCGACGAACGGGCGCGTGTTGTCATTAACGAACGTACCGGAACCATCGTCGCGGGCAGCAATGTCACACTTTCGCCTGTTGCGATAATGCACGGGGCGCTTTCGCTTACGATCGGACAGCAGCAGGATCCTGTCGCGGTCCCGATATTACCGGCTGTTCAGGGACAGACAGGGGACCGCTTAGTCTCGTTCGGAGAATCGGTAAATGTGAGCCAGGTCGCAGGAACTCTGAATATGCTCGGAGTCACGCCGCGCGATCTGATCGCAATATTTCAGGCGCTTAAAGAGTCCGGATCACTGCGGGCCGAACTGGTAATAATGTAGATCGGGGAAGATATGGAATTCGGATCGGGCACAATAGCGAAAAATACTGACGGAATGACGCGGATAAATAGAATGCCGCAGCATACGGCTTTTCGGGACGGCGCAAAAAAAGCATCGCATATCCTTGAAAAATCTGATATCGATGCCAGAAAAGCGAAACTTCTCAAAAGCGCGAAAGATTTCGAGGGGATCCTGGTGAAAGAGATCCTGAAAAGTATGCGCTCGACATTGACGGACGGCGGTATGTTCGGAACAGGAAGTGCCGGGGAGATTTACAGCGATATGATGGACGACGCGGTCGCAAATAAAATTGCCGGACGCGGGGAAATGGGATTAGCGCAAATTATATATAAACAGATGGTTGAGAGTATTGACCCGAGCGAGGGTCGAATTGTGCCGATCCGGAATGAAAACAGTGTTAAAGAATAGGCCGGAAAATGACGATAAACAATAATATAAACGCGAAAGGGGGGAGTCAATTGGAATTAGATAAACTGGTAGTTGAACTCAAAGATTTATTGAGACGAGAGATACAGTCCTTTAACATGATCGTGGAGCTTCTTATCCTTGAGGAAAAGGGTCTCATCGAGAGTGACAATAATTTATTGGTTCATGTGCTTGAGCGGGAAGAGGATGTGTTCTCAAGTATTGCGTGCCTGGAAAAAAGCCGCACCGGGATTATAAATAAGATCGCGCTTTTGATTGATGAAGATTCCGATACGCTTACCATCTCGCAAATATCCGAGCATGTAAACGATCCGCTGAAGAGAGAGCTTCTTGAAACCGCTCATGTTCTTTCTCAGATAAACGAAGATCTGAAACAGAAAAAGATCACGAATAATATTCTGATAAAACAGGGTGCAATGATCGTAGAGGGAAACATCCGTTATATTCTCAGGGATTTCGGAAATGAACTTGGCTGCGATGATACATATAATTCAAATGCCGATGCTCCTCAGTTGTCCGGCAGTATTCACGTAGACGGAAGATTGTGAGTAAATAATGGGAAATCTTTTTTACGGGATTAACATAAACAGAAACACTCTGAAGGCGCAAACGGATGTGATGAATACAACCGCGCACAATATTGCGAATGCCAATACGCCCGGATTCTCACGTCAGAAAGTTACTCTTGCGTCGATCGACGATTCAACCGGCGCCGGGCTCAGGTCTTCTTCGTTTCTGAAGGTCGGCTCGGGTGTGGAATCCACGATGGTTACCCGGTCACGGTTCGAGCTGTATGATGGTATTTTCCGAAAAGTGAATCAGGGATTGAATTTTGATCAGAAAACGGAAGAGATGATGCATCAGGTCGAGCTTTTATTCGATGAACCCTCGGACAGAAGTCTCGGCGGGATCATGAATGATTTCTTTAACGGATGGCTCGATATATCAAATGCGCCGCAGGACATTGCAGCCCGTCAGAGCCTTCACAGTGTCGCCAGCGAAATGACCGACAGATTCAAGCGAATTTATAATTCACTTGTCGGGCTCCGTGACGATGTGAACTCTGAGATCGTCGCCATTCCAAGCCAGATCAATGAGATAGTACGTGAAATCACGGACTTAAACGCATCGATTTTCAAATCCGAAGCACAGGGGCAGCCGGCAAACGACCTTCGCGACAAACTTGATCTATTGGTTGATGAGCTTTCAACATTTGCAAGTGTACGGACAGTGAAACAGGATAATGGATCGACGACGGTACTTCTTGGAAACAAAGTTTTGGCGGAACGGGAAGCGTTCACCGAGCTTTCTACGAAAAACATTGTTTTGGAGGACGGCACTGTCAGAACAACCATTGTTTCGAGTGACGGGTTGGGCTTTGAGCCCAGCGACGGCAAACTTGGCGGATTGCTCAATTTTCGTGATAACGTTGTAACTAACCTTCTCGCTGATCTTGATAAACTTGCCGAAGCTATCGTAACAAATATAAATTTCGAACATCGGGTCGGATTTGGCCTTGACGGATTAAACGATCGGAATTTCTTTGATCCGAATAAGAAATTTGCGTTTAATATGGAGCTTTCGGTCGATGTCGAGGATGTGTCGCATATTGCTGTTTCTATCGACGGTTCGCGCGGCGATAATACGAATGCATTTAATCTCAATGCGTTGAAAGATAAGCGTGTTGTCGATGACAGATATTCGATCAATGAGTTTTACAATGGATTTATAGCAAATCTCGGCGTTATCGCGAGAGAGGCACGCTCGAGCAGAATGAACGGTGAGCTGTTAGTAACCCAAATGAACAACTCGCGCGAAAGCATAAAAGGCGTGAGTGTGGACGAAGAACTGATTACGATGATTCAAGCGCAGCATATTTACCAGAGTGCCTCGAGGCTGATTCAAATTATTGATCAGATGATCGAGGAAGTACTGAATATTATTTAGCATATATAGAAATTCTTGAGTCTGGAGAAATAAAATGAGAGTTACCGATACGATATTGCAAAACAATTTGCTTTCGAATCTTAATTTCAGTTCGGAGCGTTTGTATGACGCGGAAACAAAAGTGCTGACGGGTAAACGGGTGAATAAGCCGTCGGATAATCCTGTTGATGCCATGACATCCATGAATATCCGGACAAAGATCGAAGAAATCAATCAATTCCAGCGTAATATCGGCAGAGCGAAGATCACACTTGAGAATACGGAAAGTCAGACCACTCAGCTTGCCGATATTTTTCAGAGACTTTCGACGTTAACTGTGCAGGGTGCCTCGGATTCGTATGGCGCCTCGGATAAATTATCGATTGCAAGTGAAGTGAATCAGCTTGTGGAGCAGATATTTAACATCTCCAACAGCAGATCCGAATCCTCGTATCTTTTTGGCGGAACAAATAATGATGTTGCTCCGTTTCAGGCGACGTTAAATGCCGACGGCGAAATTGAAACTGTAGGAACAACCGGTTCCGACGGTGATATTAAAAATATGATCGGCGACAGGATCAAGATTAAAATTAACGTTAACGGCGAAGACTTGTTTGTGAAAGGTGAGAATCTTTTTGATATTGCCTTAAAGATCAGAGATGATCTGCGTGCAAATGATTCCAGTGCACTGAATGCCGACTTAGGCAAACTGCATGAATCCACCGAGAAAATATTTAATTCGCAGTCATCCCTCGGTTCAAGGTTAAAACGTGTATATGCGGCTGAAACCCGGGCCGAAACGGATGAGATAAGTTTTACCCAATTTCTTTCGGCTACGGAAGATATTGACGCGTCGGAAGCGATCATGAACTATCAGATGGAGCTTTTAACCCTTCAGGCGTCACTTGAGGCGGGAGCGCGGCTGCTTCGCCCGAGACTGGTTGATTTTCTCGGATAATCGTTTCCGGGGTACGTTTTCATATGTGATCCTTTCTTATTCAATGCCGTATGTAAAGCCCCCGATGCAATCTCACATGTATGTATTGAGTCTATTGAATATTATTTTCCTTAAAGAGACAATCCGAAAGAAAATATATTGACCGGCTGATAAATATACCCCATATTTACGCCATGCAAAAAATAAAATCCCTTACTACCCAGTCAAAACACAGTCCTCTGATAAAATTCACACGTTCGCTTCTGCGGAAAGTTAATAAGGCCATTAATGAATTTGATCTCATTTCCGAGGGAGACAGAGTATGTATTGCCGTTTCCGGAGGGAAGGACAGTCTTGCACTTCTTCATCTTCTGATCGAGCAGAAACGGTTTTTCCCGATGAACTATTCGATTGATGCGCTGCACATTGTGTCGGATTATGACGATAAAGCCACCGAGACAAAAACGTATCTCGAGGAGTTGTCCGGGACAAGCGGTATTTCATTCGGGTTTAAAGATATTATCGTCACCAAAGATCCGGACGGGAACGACTGTGCGCCGTCGTGTTTCTGGTGTTCCTGGAACCGGCGTGAAGCACTCTTTAAGTACTGTGTGGAACACGGGTACAATAAACTTGCGCTGGCACATCATTTCGATGACATGGCGCAAACATCGCTTATGAATCTTCTCTATCACGCCAATCTTGAGACAATGCTCCCCAAACGGACATTTTTCGACGGCAAATTCGATTTGATCCGCCCGCTTTTTTATGTGCGGGAGCGCGAACTGGTCCGGCTGTCGAATATGGCCGGTTTCACTGTAAAAACGTGCGAATGCGACTATGCTGAAACCGGGAAGCGCAAAGTGATAAAAGAGCTTGTCCGAACGTTGACCAAAGACGCGAAATACCTTCATAATAATATATGGAAAGCCTCGGAAAAATGGCTCGAAGCATTCGGAGACCGCCCGTATCATTCCAAAGACCGCGATGACGAAACGCTCTGATTAACCCGGTTCCGCTAAATCACGCCTCCAGAAATCTCCCCAGCGCGGTCATGTAATCGAGCGGTTCTATGACTATGAGGTTCTGCTGATTGCCGTGAAGAAATCCTTCCGTCTGCCTGTCGACAAATATGCGCGGATTCGTGTTTACGAGATAGAGGATAAAGTGTTTGAGCGATTTCATCGTCGTATTCTGCCTGACACCGGGGAATTGATTGAACCGAATCGTGTCGATATTTAAAAGGAGCGGGCGTTTCGACTCTTTCAGAAAGAATACGATACGGTAGAGGATCTCATCTTTTCC
>Ga0233431_1002566_pt1 | contig 25008 bp, 17 predicted proteins | sample SI_118_April2016_FD_179867 | JGI IMG/M metagenome (GOLD analysis project Ga0233431, IMG submission 179867) | Seawater microbial communities from Saanich Inlet, British Columbia, Canada - SI_118_April2016_200_MG | ecosystem: Environmental > Aquatic > Marine > Inlet | place: Canada: British...
CGAGTTGGTCCGATGGTGATCCGTTCGACGGAGATAGAAAAATAGTAGGGATAAAAACAGGTGATGTGTCCGGGGCTGGTATTTATGATGGAGAGTATAATTTTGTTTTAAAGTATAAAGATAATTCTGAGGCAGCATTTATACCAATAAAAGTAGAAGGTATGCAGTGGGCGGCTCTTGATACTTTTACTGTTGACCCAGGAGATGGTTCCCAAGCCCTTGCCATTATGAGAGGAACTATCGACAGGAAAGGTAACTTTGAGGCAACTTACTATGAAATACCTGATGTATCAGCAGTAATGCTTGATAAATCAAAAAACATTACTGGCGGATTTGCTATGACAGGCATAATAAGTACCGCAGGGCACTTGAATGGTACTTGGATGGCGCAAATCTCTGAAACTGAGACAGTAACCGGAATTGTAGAAGGCGCTAAAAATGTTATAAAAAAGGAAGGCAATGCCGTTGATATTATAGAATTTACCCAAATCCAACATTACGGGTGGAATAATGTAACTAATGCCGTTGATGGGGATCCAAATACTTTTGCTGTGCATACTCGTAAATCAAAAACATCTATATTAGATACGATCAATGACCCTGCTCCAAGTGGTTTACTTATGTTTATCTTAAATGAATGTAATGGAACCGTGTTGGGAGAAATTACTAAAGTTGAAGTAGGAATAAATTGCTACTTGGAAACAAATAGTCTAAATTTATTTTTAATGCCCATGTTTAATCAAGGTCTTGGTGTGGGGAATAGAGGAGAACTATTTTCAATATCTGGTGATGATATGGTTACCTATAAGAGTAATATTATAAATTGGATAGACATAACAGAGCCCGGTGGAGGTATTAAAGGTATTCCCTGGACCTGGGATATAATAAAATATTTACAGTTAGGCGTAGGTGATGAAAATGTTGATCCAGGGGTAGATAGGACAACTTATATAAATAAAGCGTATATAAGAATAACTTATGTAGAACTACCAATTGCAATTGTATTAAAATATTTTCCAACAAAAATAGAAGTTGAAATTGGTACTGCTTGGGTAGGGGCTCCTTTTGTACCGGGAGAAATTTTATATTTATCAAAAGAAGAAGGTAAGAATTTTTGGTCTGAGGGTAGGGTAGATTTACCAAATGATAATTCAAATAGGTTAAGGCTTGAGTTTGGTGGTACGTGCGGAACAACTGTTGAACCAGCAAAATTAAGTGTTAAAGGTTATATATCTAAAAATGGAATGTTCATTCACGCATTTACTGCCCGCCATACATCCATAACAGAACATTTTGAATTTAGGAGAGTGTATAACTCTTGTGATAATTTTGAAGTAGTTGACGATACATTACTTCCAGGTTCCTTAACGTATGAAACAGTTTTTACACGTTTTGAAAAATGGCAACCCGAAGTATCGTCTTTTATGTTAACACCGGCACCACATACAATTATGGGCACGGATGCAAGAAAAGTAACATCTGTAATGGGGTTACTTATTGACTATCCTTTTCTTTATCCTGAAATATGGGAGCAATGTTTTCTTGCCAACTTTCAAACTAATTACCTTTATAATAGAGGTTATTATAGAAATAGAAATTATTTTCCTCCTGGGAGTATTACTCAAGCTGAATTTCCTATAAAGAAACTTATTATTCATTTTCAAAAGTATCAAACATTCCCATTTGTGCTTAAGGATGTTTGGGTAGGACATGCAGAAGTAGGTGACCTTGGTCGCCAGGAAGAGTTTAGACAAAAATATGGGGTTACACGATACTGTAATTTTGAGGAAGAACCCATCAGGGTAACTTTTAATGATGGGGACGATATAGTGGACTTAACAAATACTGCAACGGTTAAATCTGATCCAATTGCTTTTGAATACGACCCAACAAAACCACTTTTAGTATCTTATTATCCACATGAATATAGAATGAGAAATGGTTATGGAATAAGAGAAGCAGGTAGACCAGAGACTTGGTTTTGTGACAATGGTTCCTCGTCAAGTAAAAATGTTGACAATGAAGAATGGGTCAAGAAAGATTATTGTTATGTTATATCCAAAATAGAAATAGCCACTCAGGAACAAAAAGCCGAAATAGTGGATAAAACTGAAACGGAAGCGTGGTTTAGTGTAATGAATAAACCACCAGAAACTTCAGTCGTTATTCCTACTAATATGTCTTTTAGGATTGTTCTTACTACGGATGACATAAGTTATCATTCAGGTAATAAAGTAAGATTAACTTTTCAAGCAGTTTGTAATGCCTGGAAATATGAAATAGAAGGATGTTATATTGGTTATCGAGATGGTCTTTTAAATTTTGCTGACGAACCTACAAGAGTAACTTTTAACAATGGAAGTAATCAAGGGGTTGTTAAAGATTTCTTAATATCGGATTCAATAGTTTTTAATTTCGATAGAGAACAAGAAATGGTTATATCGGTAAAAATGGTTAATAATTACCAAGAGCACCGTCATCCTTGTTCATTAACTCCCTCGAGGGGGCAAGGTATAACTTATGCTTGTAAGGGAGGTTCCATAACAAATAGAAATGTTGCCGAAGATAAGTGGGAGCTATTGCCCAATTTTTTATATTCCCTCGTTGAGGTAGAATGTGGTTATGACAAAAAAGAAATTACTATTCTTCCAGCAAGAGATAAAGAGCAGGAAAAGCAATGGTGGACTCCTTCTACAGGTAAAATTCTTTGGCCTATGATATGTCAAGGTGTAAATACACCTGATGATTCTAACTACATTTATTCTGAACTTAATACTCTATGCAGTTATATCCAGTTTACTCCAACATTTCTTGGTTCTATGAATCAAATTAAAATACGGCTAAGGGCTATGACTCCTAACCGATCTGTTGGAGGATTTTCATTTCAACTTTTTGACTACACCAAATGTAATGAGGCTATTACACCGGAAATAAAAATAGGCATATCAAGAAGTAATGTATGGGAAACTCTTGAGACAGACTGGATGTACGCATCGGAATTGTTTACTTCCGGTAAAGTTAGTGGTTGGTTCCTTACATTAAAATCTTTGGTTCTTAATACTCAAACATCAATTTACATATCTGAATTAGAACTTCGGGTAAGGTACAATGATGAATGGTGTAATAAGGCCCACTTGCATTTATGTACTGCAAAAGAATCTTGTGAAACGGCTGGAGGATATTGGTATGAAGGTAAGTGCCATGTAGAAAGTGCTACTTGGAATACTATTTTCAAACAGGAACAGACCGCGGCTGCGGAGTTAATTTTATCTCATACGTTTAGAAATTTGATTCCTACTCAAGAATTAGATTTATCTGGAACTACTATACAACTTACTTTACTTGGTTATAAAAATGAGTCCGTAACAATAAGGGAATGTTATATTGGTTACCATGGATCTAATCTTCATTTTAATAGAGGTGCAGGTATTAAAATGGTTACTTTTAACGAAAGAACTTTTGCAAATTTTGAAGGTTCTATTATTAGTGACCTTATAGAATTTACTTACGATCCAACTAAGGAGCTCTTGGTTGCCTTTAAAATCGGTGTATCAGATAGTAGTGATGGACAAAAATTCTATGGGGGACAAAGTAGAGGGCTTGAAACTTACTTTTCTGGTAACCCAACAAGTGACGCATCCGATGATGGTGTGGATTACACTGTACTTGTGCAAGGAATGAGTTTTGTAGTTGGAGAAGTTAAAGTTTTAAGCACAAAACCAATTAAGACTATTACAGCAACTCCTTGGAAGCAGGCTATGTCCTATGCAAGTCAATGGTTTGCATCAACAACAGGTAGAGAGTTACCTATTGGTTGGGAAGGTTTAGTATCAAATGGTGTGAATGCACCATCCACGTCCTACATATACGCAGATCAGGAACAACTGTTCCAACAAATGCTTTTCCATCCTACATTTTCGGAATCTGTTAATCAAGTTAGATTCCGGTTTCTTGCAAATATAAAAAGTTCCTGGGGATGGAGAATTGTGGTACAAATGTTTGACAATAATCAGGTTCAGTTAGTTGAACCTTTGATTGCTTATGCAACCGTTGATGAAGAATGGCAGGTTATTGAAACACCATGGAAAGATTTTACAAAGGGTTACATGGTTCAATCTGATTTTGAAACAGCAAACGTAAGGCTAATAAGTGCCAAACACCTGGATTCTCCTGCGAGTATTAAGATAAGGGAAATTGAAATGGTCTTACGGAAAGTGGGGAAGTAGTATGAGTTCCAAACAAGCCCTAATTAAAATATATGAACGATTACAACAGGAAGACGTAGAAATTCTACTCGATCCCTTGCGTCTTTACATAGACGAAATGGCTGAATATGGTCAGCACCGAAAAATAACACAATGCCCAAAACTTTTTTCAGTCAGACAATTACCGTTTAATGTGGAAAATAATATTTTTGTTGTACGGAACTACCCATCCTCTATACTTAAAACACCAGAAGCAAAAGAAGCCCATAAAAAGAATCCCATAAGAATTTTGGTTGGCTTTGATGTGGATAGGTGTTCATATATTAGTAGTAGAAAAGTTCTATGGTATGGTATTCCTTTCAGACTTATTTGTGCTATGGAAAAGAATACTGCGGATCAAGATGGCTTATGGCCCTATGTAGGTTTCGGGAAACATTCTATTTCAAAGTGCCATTTTCGTATCAAAAGGGTTGCGGCTGAAAAAATTATCGAATGGCTTGATTATACAAAGGGGTAAAATTAAGAAATAAACTACAAAAAATTCTGAGGAAAATGGTGAAATAAAATGGGCAATATTTTCAATATGTTTATGGTAAAAGAGGGGCATAAAGCCCTTTGTAAAACACTACGGGAAAGGGAAGATTGGTATTTAGCAATAGGCGACTGTGGTAATGAAAATCCTTGGGAACTACATGAAGTTCCACCTGTTCCAGACTTTGAGACAAAGGATATGTTACAAGAGCGTGGTAGAAGAAGGGCATCCACTATTGCATACGTTAAAGAAGATCCTGTAGGTGAGATAGGGTGGGGGAGTACGTTTTGGTCTATAACAACTGAAAATACCATGCACTTATATCTTAAATTTGCTTTCTCTCCAGACGAAGCAGTTGACGCAACTGTTAGGCAAATAGGTATTTTTCTTGGTACAAAAGTGCAGGACTTGATTCCTCCAGGCCAGTTTTTTCTTCAACCGCAGGACATAAAAGAGAAGGGTATTTTGTTTTGGTTGCAGAATGTTGAGCCGAGGGTATTTAGTCCTTTCCAAAAAGAGACAATGGAGTACATTTTGACTTTTTGATTATACTAAAGTAGATTAGCAAGGTCTAAATATGAATAATACTTAAGGAGGAACAGTAAGATGGAATCAAATAAACCAAACGTCTTAGGCGAGTTATCATCACCTGGTTATTACTGCCGCTTTAGCCCTGAGAAGAAATATAAATCTGTACTTTTCGGTTCTGGTCTTCCATCACAAGCATCAGAAGTAAATGATTTACAAGCAATTCAAAATCATGAATTAGCCATTTTTGCTGGAGCCTTATTTAATGATGGTGATATTATAGCAGGTGGACAAATAGAATTTATTGAAGCCGACGAAGAGGATAAAAATGATGGCGACGGTGCTGGTAAAGATGACGATGGAAAAATTGTTGATGATGGTGGTGGAGAGGGTTGTTGGTCATGCCCAGAAACAAAGTTCTTTGCTCAGGGTTTTATGCACGAAATCAATGAAAAACAATTTGACATTGAATCCCATGAAACTGTAAACATCGGTATAGTTATAACAACAAAAATTGTAAGTTGGCAAAAGGATCCTGATTTAGTTGATCCTGCTGTTGGTACACAGAATTATGGTGAACCAGGTGCAGAACGGTTACAAATGCTTTCAGAATGGGTTAAGGAATCTGATTTAAACGCTGATGATCCAGATGCAAATAAGAGAGAGTTTTATCCAATCCATATTTTTGTTGATGGACTTTATAAACCTCCTGTAACACAAGAATCTGGAATATCTTCCACACGTCATTTAGTTGCTCGTTATGACGAAGCGGCAAATGGATCGTATGTTGCAAGTGGTATGAGAGTCCAGTTTGAAAAAGATGATCTTGAACATGAGGATCATGTTTGTTTTATTGATGAAGGTTTAGCCCACGTAGAAGGTTACGAAGTAAATTATGAATATACAAAACGTTTCCGGGTTCCAATGGCAACGCAAACAAGGAAAGTTAACAACGAATCCCAAGTTAGTACTGGCGACGGAATGTATTCTACTCGTTGGGGCCCAATTGCCAGAGTTCTTGAAATTGATGGTATCCGAGAAGTAACAATGGAAGTTGAAAGAGGTCCAGCAACAAGTGGTGCTGATATACTTATGCCAAGGCCTGTTAATAGAATACTCCGCATATGGCAGACGGCTGCTCAAAATGGTTCGGCCGATATTGAATTTGTTCAAGGAACAGACTACCAACATCCTGCGAATACCGACATGGTAGATTGGCTTATTGGTGGACTACAACCTAATCCACGATCAGTATATATGATCCAATACTGGTACAATGCTCAAGTAGAACCAGTAAATTTTGTTCCTGGTTCTACACAATTGGATATAAGAGGCTTTGCTCAAGGAACTGACTTTAGGATTGATTATGAATTTTTTCTTCCTCGATGCGATAGGGTTACTTTACTTAAAACTGGTGACGTTAAAGTTCTCCAGGGAGTACCCGATCTATTAGAGCCTACTCCGCCAAGTAATGTAAGTGGGCTATCTGTTTCCGTAGTGTACGTTGAATATGGTAAAGAACCCATTATTGATGTGGAATATTTTAGGTCATTTAAAATGTCGGATGTACAGGCAATGTTTAGTAGAATGGCAGATATTCAATTTAATATAGCCCAACTTATGCTTAAAGAAGAAACAAGGTCCCAAGATCCTGCTACAACCAAGAAAAATATTTTCGTTGATCCTTTTCATAATGAGGATAAATTCGATCATGGGTTGGAAAATACTTGTCAAGCATTTGATGGTGTGCTTCTACCTGGGGTAGAACTACAGGCAGTTGCTTTACGGGGGGACGATGAAATACAATTACCATTCACAGAGGAACTTTCTACACAACAAGATAGATATTGTTGGTGGATAAGAGTTAATAGAGTTGCTTGGCAAGGAAGAGGCAGACGTATAAGCCTCGGTTTGAAACCAAGTCGATTTACATGGGCAGGAAAAAGTGATTTTCAAAGATTATTCCGTGGTTGGATGTCAAGAAAAACAAAAGCATCCAATATAAAGGGATGGGATTGGTTAAAAGATGAACGTAAAAAACGTATGGATGCTGTACCAGGAAAGACAACGGAAGTAATGCCTCAGATTTCTATACGAGTAAACGCTGGTATCTTTGATGAAAATGAAGATGTAGAAATTCGATTTGACGAGGAAGTAATTCAAACAGTTTCTTCCGCTCCAAATAATGAAGTTGATACAACTTTTACTATTCCGCCTAATACACTTGCTGGAGCAAAACAAGTGTACGTTATTGGTAAGACAACTGGAAGAGCGGAATCAGTTCCTTTTGTTGGCGTACCACTTAACTATAAAATTGAAAAGAAAATACCGAGACGTAGGGGAAAGGTTTTGGGAGATCCAGTAGCCCAGACTTTTGAGGTGGAGGAAGATCAATATATATCAAGTGTGGACTTGCGTTGGTTCAGAGCACCTGCATTATACCAGGATATTTTTATCACTGAATGTCAAGTTGGTTTCCCAGATAGAAATAAAACAATAGCAGCCACCAGAAAATCTGCGGATGAAATAGTAGAAATAAGTTATAACTCAAGAGCCAACTATCACTTTTTAAGTTGGAGACACAAAACTGGTTGGGGCGATCCTAAAAATTGGGGGTGGTCTGGTGGTGGTCGTATTTGTCCAATAACAGAAAGAGCAATTCAATGGCCAGCCCTTTTATTTACTGGTAACGAACAACCTTTGACTCCAGTTTTTAGTACAGTAGGTCTCAAGCAATTAACAATGTACTTTTGGGTACGTGGCTTTGGCCTTGAAGGTGACAATAACCTTATTGTCGAGTGGTACGATGGTAGTAAATGGCAACAAATTTCATACATGGACGGGGTTTGGTTGAATGAATACCCAAGAGCAAGATGGGTTCAGATTCCGCAAGAATGGTGTGGTAAGACAAATAATAGAGTTAGATTTAGGCTTAATGGTAAACAATTAGATTCGTCTGATGAAGTTGCCATAATGAGAACTTGGGTAATTGGTTACGATGAAACAATACCTGAGCCGGACAGTTGGACAACTGTTGACTTTCCTAAACCAGTATTTTTAAAGAAAGATACCCAGTATGCTTTAGTTATAGAATCCTTTGATACAAAAGCACATATTTGGGTTGGTTATAAAGGGTGGAAAGACCAAAACGGTAAATGGATGACAGAGCCTCCTTATAAGAAAGGGTGCTACTTATGGTCGTCAAATGGAGAAACTTGGAATCCAGTACAGCATGGAGATTTAGCTTTTAAATTAAAAAAGGCAAAGTATGAAAATAAATCAGATGTATCTCTTGGTGTTATCAATGTTTCCAAAATTACGGATGTAATTTTTTCTACGCATGTTGACCAGTTTCCAGATACCGAATTAGAATTTACTGCAAGGTTAATGGACAGGCTTATTGGTGGGGAGCCAGATGAATTTGTTGTAAATATAGATGATCCATTGTGCATTGAGGAATATACAGGTAGGATAGAATTTGTTGCCAAAATGTCAACGACAAATACTAATTTGACTCCTGTTGTAGATGGTGATACTCAACTCCAAGTTGGTGTTGTAAAATTTCCATCCCAGTATATTACAAGATCGTGGGAAATGGATGGTGGTCAAATAACTGCTAATCTTTACCAAATGCTTCCAGATGTAACAACTTCTATTGAAATGTTTTATCAGGATTTTTGTGGTACTGCCGCTCAAGACGAAGGAACACCTATTGGTAATGCAAATGGGAATGGTGCATTAATTGCAGCCTACGACGGCAACCCAGATAAAGCCATGGATGCTTGTGCCGCAATGATAGATAACAGACGTTGTTATATTGGTAAAGACTGGGGAAAAGGCGTTGAATATTGTGTTTCGGGATTTAAAATAACTGGTTCTAATGACGGCGGTTTCAGAGGCACCGGGGAAACTGTTCCAATAATTGCTACTTTAATGGGTAGTGATACAGATGATCCTTTGACAGCACACGAACTTGATTCCATGGCATTAGCAAACGTAAATGGATTAGTAATGTTAAATGAGTATAAGGTTTTAACTGAAGGAAATTTTCGCTATCATTGGGTTAAACTTGAGGATGAGGATGGTGCATCTGATGACAAAAGTTGGTATATCGCCCAAGTTGTATTTTTCGTTCATAAATGGGAACGCATGAATCCTAAACCAAATCCTAAACCCATAGGTGATGGTTGGAAGGATACAGAATATAACGCCGTATTTAAGACTATATCAAATCCAAAACTCCGAAAAGAAACTCGTATTAAAATTGTCCAAAATTCTTCAGATGATGCGGAAAGACCTGCAGCCAGGAACCTTAGGGTATACGTCCATGATGTATAGAAGATTTTTCATACTCTATGTATTAAGTATAATGAAAAGTGAACCGCATTGCGTCCGTTCCGTTTTTAAACTATATTAAACCAACTTACAGGAGGGAGTCTTTATGAGTGTTTTAACAAAACTAACGCACCCAGGGTATCATGTCCGGTTTGATCCGGATAAGAAGTACAAAGCGGTGCTGATCGGATCCGGTAAGCCCTCTCAAGCCGCCGAAATCAATGACATGCAAGGTATAATAAACCATGAAATTTCGACATTTGCAGAGGCATTGTTTGCGGACGGGCAATTGATGAAGGGTGGTAAGTGTATATTTGAGGATAAAAAGGCAAAATGCCAGGAATCTATTCTCTTTGCTCAAGGTTTTACACATGAAATTTCTTATAAAGAAATAGTCATAGGTGATACTGAAACAGTTACCATAGGTATACGCCTTGAACAAAAAATTGTAACATACCTCGAGGATCCTGATTTAGTTGATCCTGCGGAGGGAACCCAAAATCATAACGAACCTGGTGCGGATAGACTCCAGTTTACATCTGAATGGGCAAGAGAAGATGAATTGACAGGAACTCCAGAGGAAGAATTTTATCCAATCCATGATTTTAAAGATGGTGGGCTTATAAATCCAGTTCTCGCACCACCTACTTTGGATTCAACAAGAGAAATGCTTGCTCGTTATGATAATGCAGCCAATGGTTCTTATGTTGATTTTGGATTGGAAGTTCAGTTTGAAGAAAATGATACAGATGGTGGAGAGTTCCACGTTTGTTTCCTTGACCAAGGTTGCGCTCATGTGGAAGGTTATGAAATTGAATATGCCTATGCAGTTCGCTTTAATGTAAAGTGGGCTACCGATGTTCGGGAAGTAACAAATGAATCTCAGGTATTTGTTGGGGATGGTAAATACAGAACTCGTTGGAACCCAATCGCAAGGGTAACTGAAATTGATGGTATAAAACAAATCACAACAGAAGTAAAACGTGGGCAGGAAAGAAGCGGTTCTGACTTACTTTCTCCAAGACCTGTAAATAAGATTTTGGAAGTAAAACAGTCTACTGCTCAAGGTGCTTCGGTTGATTTAATTTTCATTCAAGGAACAGACTACCAACATTTACCAAATACTGACTATGTTGATTGGTTAGCCACTGGTGATAATCAACCAGATCCGGGTGAAATGTATACCATAACTTATTGGTATAATGCTCAGGTAGATCCATTTGAATTTACGCCTGGTGCCGAGGCACTTGACATAAGAGGTTTTGCACCGGGTACTGATTTCAGAATTGATTATGAATTTTTCTTACCTCGAAGCGACAGAGTAGTTTTAAATAGACATGGTGAAATTAAGGTTCTTGAAGGTGTTCCTGATATCCTTAATCCTTTACCACCTGAATCAGGGGAGGGATTAGCGATTGCTGTTGTTCGTTGTGAATATGGTAAAGAACCCAAAATCACAATGGATTATTTCAAAGCCTTCAAAATGTCTGATATTCAACACATGCTTAATCGCATAGAGGAATGTCAATACAACATTGCAAGATTATCTTTACAGGAAGATATCCGTGGCACTGATCCAGCAACAATTAAAAAGAATATTTTTGTCGATCCTTTCTTTGACGATGATATGTTTGACCATGGCATGAAATGTACTTGCATGGCATTTGGTTCTGTTTTACTACCTGGCATGGATATGCTAACCACACCAATCAAAAATGGTGACGAAATTTGGTTGCCTTTTAGTGAAGTTTCCGTTATCAGGCAGGGAGCCTATTCAAAAGCAAGACATATTAACGAACTTACTTGGTCGGCAGCACCGCCTGCCCAAGTTAAGATTACTCCTCAAACGCATACTTGGATAAACACCCGTTCATTCCGGCAAGTGTTTCGAGGATGGACAAACAGAACAACTTCATCATCTGGCTCAACAACAAATACAGTTTGGGGTTGGTCATGGTGGGGACGGGCAAGTACAACGGAGGTTTCCACTCAAACATCCCAATCTACATCAAGATCCACATCGTCGGAAGATGTTTTAGATACACAAAGGGATGATGGACCTGCTGTTATACCACGTATTTCTATCCAGGTAATTGCAAGTGTATTTAATGCCGGTGAAGAAGTATTAGTAACTCTTGACGGTAAAAGTTGTGGTTCGGGACTCCATGCTGATGGCAATGGTGACTTTAACCAAACTGTTACTGTTCCCGCTGGTGTAAGAAGTGGTTCAAAAGAACTTCGTGTAACAGGAGCGGAAAGTGGTGTAACAGGTGCTCGTCCCTTTACAGCGACTCCATTAAGAGAAATCAGAACTCGTACAACTACAACCGTAACTAATATAAATACTAATACAAGAACCATTAGAACGGTTCGTAGATGGAATTGGCAAGTACGAAATGATCCTCTCGCTCAAACCTTTGAAGTTGATTATGATTGTTATACAACTTCCGCGGAAATTCGTTTCACGGCAGCACCAACTACTTTTGTTGATGTTTTCCTTTGTGAAACTGTTGTTGGTTTTCCAGATAGAAACAGAGCAGTGGCAGAAGCCAGATTACGCCCGGCTGCTTGTCTTGTTAATAGTACAGGACAAGAACGTTGGACAAAATTTGATTGGATAAATCCAGTTCGTTTAAATGCTGGTATTCATTATTGCATGGTTGTTGAGTGTACGGATTCCAATGCCGCTATTTCTGTTGCAAAACTTGGTGACAGGAATAATGCAGGCAAATGGATGACAACTCAGGCTTATGATGCTGGTATTCTTTTACAATCAGCAAATGGTGTAACGTGGACTCCAATTCAAACGGAGGACATGGCTTTTGCAATAAATAGAGCCCAGTTTGTTTCCCAGAATGAAGTTATTCTTGGTACAGGTAATGTTCAAAATGCAACTGACCTTATGCTTGGTGCTGAATGTGATATACTCCCAGGAACGGCAATTGAGTTTTCTGCTTATTTACTGGATAGACTTGTTAATGGTAAACCATCAAAATTCGTTGTTGTACCAGATGATCCGTTAACAATTGAAAATTATACTGGTAGACTACAGTATAAGGCAATTCTTAAAACGGATAGTCCACTTCGGTCTCCGGCAATCGGTGGCGATGTTGAATTAACCGTTGGTACAATTAAGTTTCCATCGCAGTATATTTGTAGGGCATGGAAATGCGATGGTGATAATATCAATATTAACATTGACCAGCTTGTACCAACCGTAGCATGTTCTATTGAGGTTTTCTTTCAAGACTCAACCCAGTTTTTTGATCCGGCTGATGGGTTTAATATTGGTGATATGACAGGTAATGCTGGACTTACTGCCGCGTTTAATAGCGTGACAGATCAGCCTGCTGTTCAATGTGCAATGAAAACACAATTTCGTCGGGCGCACATTGGTAAACGTTGGGGAGACACAGAGGCAGACGAAAGAGTGGTAACTGGTTTCAAAGTTACTTCTTCTAATGATCAGGGTTTCCGAGGTAATACCGATGCAAGTAAAATTACTGCTTTTTTGCTTGGCGGAGATACTGATGATCCAACAGTCGCCCATGTTCTTGGTCAGATTACTCGACCAAATACTCCTGGTATGGTTCTTGAGATTCAACCAGATAACGTAGAAAGTAACAGAATGTGCCTATATCATTGGGTTAAACTTGAGTCCGATGATTTGGCAGATGATAAAGATTGGTATGTGGCAGAGGTACAATTCTATGTTCAATCATGGGTTAAGTGTAATCCTCAACCAGACCCAAATCCCTTGGGTGATGGATGGACAGACATGACTTATAAGGGAACAGGATTGTCGGGTAACAAAACCACAAGAATTAAAATTGTACTTGATTCACAAGATAATACAGAGAGACCATCTGCCCGTAACTTAAGGGCTTATGTTCATTAAATTTTAAGGAGCAATGTTCATGGCTACTGATTCAGCAAATCGAAAATATCCTATCATTACAGACGAGGATCTTTTTAATTCCAAGCCCCTTATTATAAGGGCTCTCCAGGAGATAGACAGAGATATGGCTATGGCCATAAGTAATGTCGATGAAACACCAAAGTTCTCTGGAGGTGTTGAAAATACTGCAATTGTATATAAAAAGGAAGACGGAACATATGCTCCTGCCCTTGCTGATGGTTCTGAAAAATCTGTAAATCTTGGCTATGCCGATACTGCCCTTAACAGAGTTTACTACGGCGGTATTCGTAAGTGTCAGTTTGAAACTCAAATAGGACGGCGGTTATTTTTATCAAACTCCAATGCTGGTTTAATATCCACCAATGTATCTTCTACTCCTGTTGGAAGATACATTGGTAACAAAAGATATTTTTTTAACCCACTTGAACCAGGTGCGAGTGATATACCAGCTGGTGGGGCAGATGGTTTCTATTTAACTAAAATTTCTGACGTTGACTTTGAGTGCCAATGGAGACCTCTTAAATTGATAGGCGTTATTGCTGGTTTAAAGATAACAATTAAAAACGCAAATACGATTCGTATATGTGCTGGGATGGTGGAGGTACAAAGAGCAATTCTATACTTAAATGAAAGTGTGGAAATGTCCATAACTACATCCACAAATTCCAGATATTATGTTTACGTTCAAAAGCCTACAGGCTTTTGGTCGAAAGATGTCGATACGGCAAGTATTTCATTAGAGTTGAAACAGGCCCTTTACGTTGATAATCAGGGTGGAAGTTATCACCCCGAGGACCAGTCGAAACGTTGTATTGGTACTTTTGATACAGACTCAAGAGGAGACATTGTAAATGTTGCCGGGGATGACGCATTTTCATTTGAAGATTTAAAGAATGTTCCAAATGAATTTAATGCAAAACCTCACGTTCACAATTATGCTCCACCTGACTTACGAGGTTTGAAACAAGGTTTAACTCTGTATAAACGTGATGGCAAAAGGCTTGGTATAAGTGGAGGCTCCATTGAAATCAATGGAGATGTTTACCACGCATATACGCCTATTGAAAAAACGTTGACAACAGAGACAAATATGGTGTATAATATTTATGCCCGCATTTGTGAAATTGATTTTGAACTCAAAGCAATTGACATTAAAAACGATCCTATTGCTCCATCTTTTAATTCCAGTAAGGGAGCCCTTTACCATCCCCACAATGAAGATGAGCGGTACATTGGTAAGGTTACCACTGATTCAGATGGTAATATTAAAACAGTTGTAAGAGCAGTAACAATTGAGTTGGAAGGAGAATTAGTTCAAAACGCACTTATACGGTATAATAAAGGAAGAGAATGTTTCACGGTTTATACCCCCGCTAAGGCAGAATATGAGTGGGGTGAAATTAAAAGTAAGCCCTTACAATTTGAACCCAAAGACCATTATCATACGGGAGTTTCACTTGAGGCATTCGATGAAAAACCTGGCGCAGGTTCCCCAGGTATTCCTCCGCAGATTAAATTTTGTGTTGATGGCATCTATGTATGCGTTGCCCTAAATACATGGATGCGATGTCCCTATGAGGTCTATACTTAACAATGAAGAGGTTTATCATGCGAAAAACTTTATGTGTACTCTTTTCAATCATACTTTTACTGTCCGCATCTTTTACTTTTGCGGAGAATGACCCTATAGCAAATAAAGGAAAGAAATGGCGTATTGGCTATTATGAAGGTGGCCCCTACGAAGAATATCAAGATGAATTTGTTTCAATTATAGCAGGGTTTGTAAAACTTAAATGGATGGCTAAGTTAAAACATCCTCACCTAAAGGATCCAGAAGATACTAAAGAACTGTGGATGTATCTCGCCAAAAATACTAAAAGTGATTATATAGAATTTGTAAAAGAAGCCTATTGGAGTTCCGACTGGGACAACATCAAACGGATTAAAGCAAAGGCTTCTGCGATACAAATGCTTGCCGATAAAAAATTGGATATGGTTATTGCGTGTGGAACGTGGGCTGGTTTGGATTTAGTAAACAATCAGCATTCCGTTCCAACCATAGTTGTATCTACAAGTGATCCAGTACGAGCAGGGATGATTGGTAGTTATTATGACTCAGGGTTTGACCACGTATTTGTAAAAACCAATCCGGAGCACTTTATTAACCAAATTATCCTTTTTCATGACCTTGTTCAATTTAAGTCTCTTGGATTTGTGTATGAAAATACAGTAGATGGCAGAACGTATGCCTGCTACGATGATTTATTAACGGTATCAAAAAAGAGGGGCTTTAAAGTTGTACCTTGCGTTTCCCAGGAGTCCGACCTATCAAAGAAAGAAATTTACGAAAGAGTTATAAAGTGTGTTGAAGGTATGAGTGGGACTATTGATGCTTTTCATATTGCCGACCACAACGGTACAACGCAATCAAATTTACCTAACATTATAGAAATCTTACTGAAAGGTAAAGTAGCAACATGGTCCCAGATAGGTGAAGACCACACAAAACTGGGTGTGTTGTTTAGTGTGTCAAGGGAAGAAGTTGATGAAACAATGTCTCGACCAACAAAACGAGGTATGTGGTTGGCAGAAACCTGTGCAAAGATTTTTCATGGTGCAAAGCCAAGAGTCCTACAACAAGTTTACATTGACCCTTTAAATTTATCATTCAATACTAAAACTGCTGAAATGATAGGTTACGATCCACCGTTGAATTTATTGAAACGTATTGATAAAACTTACAATTCCATACCAGGATATTAGAAAAATGAAGAAGGTATTTTCTATTTACGTTTGTATTGTAATGTTTACTGTTCCACCCTTTATTATGGGTGAGGAATACCCACCAACTAATAATAATGGTAAAAAATGGGTAGTTGGTTACTTTGAGTCTGGTGAATCTTATGAGCATTTACACACGCTTCTTGGTACTTTATTTAATCTTCATAGAAGAGGCTGGGTAAAAGGAGGGGATTACGCAGATTTTTCTGTGGATAAAATTTCTGCAATGTTTAGAAAAAGTTACAATACAAAGTTTACCTGGAATTGGTTAACAGAAATTGGCAGAAGTAAATATATTACATTCTCCCCTGCCTCCTATTGGTCGGGAGAATGGGATAGTAAAAAGATTACTACACAAACAGAGGAGGTAATACAGCATCTTTTAAGTGGTAAATTGGATCTTTTAATAGTTTATGGAAACTCTGCAAGTAAGGCACTTATTACACATAAAAAATTTCCATCAACGACAGTTCCAATTATAGTCGGTTGCGTACCAGATCCAATACATAATGGTATTAGTAAGACACCAGAGAAATCTGGAATCCCTAACGTTCTTGTTAGGTGTGATCTTAACTTTTACCCAAAACAAATTGATTTATTTCATAGGCTTACAAAGTTTAAAAATTTAGGGTTGGCCCACGCAGACTCCAGTTGCTGTAGGGCAAAAGATAGTGTAAATTATATTTTAAAGGCTTCTAAACTTCTTGGATTTAATGTTGTTTTTTGTAAAGCAGAACTCACTCCAGATTGTATGGATGGCATTAAAAAATGTTGGGAGAGCATGATTCCAAAGATTGATGCTTTATGGTTGGCTATACATTCACATAAATTTAAAGAAAAACCCTATTATAAAGAACCAGTGTTGGAAAATATGGTAATACACAAAATTCCAACTTGGGATGTCTTTAATGTAAAAGCAGTAGAACATTCCATATTGTTTGGTCCGGCTCGAAATGACTGGGAGAGTATTGGTAAATGGTTTTCAGACGCAATTATTAAAATATTTAATGGTGTCAAACCCTCCGATATTTCACAAGTTCATGAGGAACAATTTGGCCTGAGATTAAATTTAAAAGTCTCCGAGCAGGTTGGTTTCCAACCCAGTTTAGAACTACTAAAAACTGCTGAACTATGTAGGTAAGTCCTTAGGTAAAGGAGTATTTATATTATGGGTTTCAACGATGATACCAGCGGAGGAAGCGATTGGAGAGAGTGGAGTGTCTGGGTAAAGGAAGGCATAAAGGCTCTGCAATCAGATATTAAAAACCTTGAGAAGGAAATAACTTCTCTTAAAGTAGAGACTGCCGTTACAAAAACAAAAATGGTTATGTGGGGTGGAGCTGGGGCGGCTGTTGTTTCCGCTGTTGCCCAACTTGTATTACACCTTCTGAAAGCAAAGGGAGGTACACCATAATGATACGGTTCATAGTTACATTTTTTGTCAAGTTGCAAGAAAAATTTGACTTTAAAGGCCTTATGTTTACCATTTTGTTTGTTGTTGGTCTCTACCATATTTGGGATTTATGGCTCGAAAAGTCATTTGATAAGTATTATAAAATGGCTTACTACGGAACAGGACCTGTCCCTTTATACTTATTCCAAGCCATTGAAGTTGTTTTTGAAATAAGTTTCTTTATACTTATTGGTCTCTTTGTTTTCGTTATCCGTAGTGTACTTAAAATGAAAAAGAAGTTTACTTCGGATGACGTATTCGATAAAATAAATTCTTTAACCGATACTTTAATAGACAGGGACAAAGCCCTTTCCGATAGCGAAAAACGATTCCGGGAAATGGCAGAAATGCTACCGGAGGTAATTGTAGAAATTGATAAGCATGGTAATATAACTTATACAAATCAACTTGGTTATGAGATAACAGGTTATACAAAAGATGACATTAAAAAGGGTTTAAACATTTTTGCTTTAGTAGACCATTCAGAAAGGCAAAGAGTAACAAGTAATTTTGATGCTCTTTTAAAGGGGATAGACCCAGGACCAAAAGATTTAAAAATTATTAAAAAAGATGGTACAGTAATACCAACACTTGCCCGTACGGCCACCATAAAGAAAAACGAAGAAATAATTGGTTACAGAGCAACAATAACCGATATAACGGAGAAAGTTTTAGCCGAATATAAACTTAAAAAATCAGAGGAAACCCATAGGTTACTTACAGAAAATTCTAAAGATGTAATATGGACAATGGAGTGGCCATCTTTAAAAGTAAATTATATTAGTCCTACAATAACGAAGGCTTTTGGTTATACAATTGATAGTATATTATCTGTACCAATGGTACATAGATACCCTGAGGAAGACTATCGTAAAATAAAAGAAACGTTCCACAGTATCGCAAATAAAATACAATCTCGGACTAACGCAGACTATACCATACCAAACTTTGTAGTACGAATGTATAATTCCGATAGAGAATTAGTTTGGGTAGAAATATCTGGAAATTTTTTAGTTGACCATGAAGGCATAATTTTAAAAATACAAGGTTCAACAAGAAACGTAAATGATAGGATACTGTCAGAAATTAAACTTAAAGAAAGTGAGGAATTGTTTAGGACCCTTTATGCAAATGCTTACGATGCAATTCTCAGGATAGAAAAAGAAACAATAATCGGTTGCAATAAAAAAGCCCTCACAATGTTTAATTGTGATAAGGATTTTTTAATAGGAAAGGATGTATACCAGATTTCCGCTGATACTCAATTGGATGGCGTGTCTGCAAAAAGTATGTCAAGGTCCTACTTAACGGCTGCTTACGATGGCGATGCATTTGAGTTTGATTGGGTTCATAGGAGACAGGATGGTTCCTTATTCGATACTAAAGTCAGTTTAAGTGAAATTAAAGTTAATCAAAAAACCTACATACAAGCAGTAATAAGGGATATTTCAAAATTAAAAGAAGCCCAGAGTAAACTTGAACAAAGGGAAAAACGGTTCAGAGCTTTGGTAGAAACAACTCCAGATATTATATGGGAAACAAATACAAAGTTTGAATTTCTCTACTGTAGTCCACAGATAGAAATAACAGGTTTTAGCCAAAAAGATATAGTCGGTACAACCGTTGAGTTTGTTTTTTCCAGAGTTCCTGATAAGTATAGAAAACAAATTGCGGATGCTATGGTAGAATTAAGAACTACAAAGGAACCATTTACTAATTTCCAAGCAATTGTTATACACAAAAAAGGCTATGAAATGTACTTGGAGATTTCTGGGGTGCCTTTATTTGATAAGAAAGGTAAATATTCTGGTTACCGAGGAGTAGCAAGAGATGTTACTGACCAGAAAAAACAGCAATTAGAACTCGCATCCCAGGTTGCCCTGGAGAGAGTTCTTCATACGGTATCAGCGAAATTTATTCAATTAGACCATAACCAATTAGACGACGGTATAAGAGAAGCATTAAAGTTTATTGGTATTCATTTGAATGTAGAATGGGGAGGCTTCTTTGAAGTATTTGGTGAGCATCCTAAATTTGGTAATACAAAATTTGTAACTTGTACTCATGAATGGTGTAGAGATAATTACCCATCACAATTGTTATCGTTACACAATTTAGAAATAGACTTATTTCCTAAATGGTTCGCCCCTTCTATGCGAAATTTGGAAGTTATGGCAATATCGGAAATTACAGAATTGCCTCCGGAGGCTGTGGAAGAAATAAATTTTATTAAACAATTTCAAAATCCTAATTTGCAATCCGCCATCATTGTACCAATTGGTAAGAATAATGAATGTATAGGTTCTTTTAGATTTGATTCCAATAATCCAGGTATAACTTGGGAAGAAGGGAAAGTTAGACTTCTTAAAACATTAGGAGAAATCCTTTGCAATGTTATTGAAAGAAAAAGGTTAGGAGAAGAAATTCTTGCAAAAGAACATATTTACAGAACTTTATTCGACAGGTCCGGGGCGGCTGTTATTTTAGTTAATGCAAAGGACATCATAGTTCAAGCAAACCAAAAAGTGTATGAAATGGGAGGCTATAAGGAACCAGAAGTTGTTGGTAAATCCTGGAGGAGTTTTGTTTCAGGTCTTGATATTAAGAGACTGGAAAGATATATTCAATCTCATTTGGAGGAGGGGGAATTTATTCCTGACTACGAATGTAAGTTTATAATGAAAAGTGGAGAACTCAAAAATATATTATGTACGATTGGCTTTACAGATAATAAAGCAGAATTGATTTGTTCATTTATTGACATAACACCAAGAATTAAAATAAACGAAGCCCTACGAATTGGTTCCATATTAGAAAGCCAGAAACTTATAACAGGCGAACAACTTAAAGAGGCTTTAGAACTGCAAAAAGAAACTGGTGCCAAATTAGGGGATATTCTCCGGGATGATTACAATGTACCTGAAAGAGAGGTAAATGACGCATTGATGATTCAAGCTGGGGTAATGGATAAAGTATTACTAACATAAGGGGGTAAGATCATGGGTATAGCACCGACTAAATCTGTATGGAAAATGTTTTTTCATAAACAATTAGAAAACTTTGCAAGTGCAAAGATGTTACTTTTCTTTCTACCTTTTTTTGCTTCATGTGGTTATCTTTGGTGGATAATCAAAGTCCAGTATGACATTATGACCCAAACTCTTGCAGTTGCCGGGGCTAAACCGGAAGTGTTTCAAATTGCAGTTGCTACTTTTGAGGCGCTGACAAAAACTTTTTCAAATTGGTGTACGTTTACCGTTGCATTGGCTGGCACAGTTATTGCTTGCAGGGAAATATTTAAAATCCAAAAAATTAGAGCCTTGGCCGAAAATGACAATAATGAAAAGGAGAATATTGAAGGGTTTAAACCATAGACTAAGGAAATTATTATGAATATACAAATGCTTTTATATGGACTCGGCCCAATGTTAGGTATAGGTGCCTTGTGTATTTTTATACCTAAACTTCTTGCTAAAAAGAAACACGTTTTACGTGCCGTACATAAGGTAAAACAAAAAAATCTCACTGATTCGGTTAAAGACATACAAAAAAGCCAAGTAGCCGTTGTTGCCAAGGTGCATAGACAGGAAGCACTATCGGTTGAAGTGCAAGAAAAAATTAAGGTTGCAGTAGAAAAAGCAAATGCGGAGGTAGATTTAATACTAAAGCAAAGTGGTACAACGTCGGCTTCAAGTATGCGTGATACATTACTCGAAGAATGGTAAAGGTGATAAAATGAAAAAGTCTATTTTACTAATTTTATGTATATTTAGCATAGGGTGTGCAAGACCTTTCGTACCCTTCCTGCCCCCAGAAGTTAATTTTACTGCTTCTCCTTATTATGAAGGACCTGGTGAGTTTAATAAACCTGGTAAGCCGCAGGGAATAGTATTACTTGATGCAAATTTTCAGGAAACATCTGATGATGGAGCGGCAAGATATTTGGCTATGCCTAAAGAGGAATTCGCAAAAATCATTGCCTTAAATAGATTATTCAAAGCACAAGATACTGCATTAAAAGACCAAACCGTTCTTGTTAATATTCATATAGCAACGATAAACCAGTTAAAGGAATTACTTGCTTTAAAGGATGCTGAAATTAAGGAATACATTTCTTTGTGGACAAACGCCGAAAATACATACAGGCGGGAAAAGAATAATCACGATTACGATAACCTAATAAATAAGGTAACCAATATTCTACTACTCGGTGGAATAGTTGCTCTTGCTCTGTAAGGTGAGGAAATGCGTACATTTAAAATAAATAAAATTGAGGGTAAAGCAGTACCACCAAAGAATTTGGAATTGATTCTCAAAAGATTGTGGGGAGTACTGGATAATAAAACAATGCAAGGCGTTATGATGTACCTTGAGAACGTGGCGAGAAGCAATTCATTTCCTGAGTTAAAAGAATTGGTAGAGGACCTTGACAACGGTATTGCCGATATACTGGACGCAATAAAAGGTATTGAGAAATTTGCCAAGATATTTCCCGTACACGGATCAGAAAAGTTTTTTAAAATAACCGCCGCTGAACGATCAGCAATCCTTAAAAGAAGAAAAAGGTTGTAAATTAAATGGATAAGATAACTTTTCAAACTGTGCAGAAAGTTTTGGCTGCAAAAACCCTAAAGCAGTATGGATTTAAGAATTCCAGTGGTAAATTCAGACTACTTTTACCTAATGGAGATATTGTCATATCCAATAAATCGTTTACCAGGGTAGGAAGAACTGTCTATGTATATAAAAGTGGTCGATGGGAGTCCCCTCAAGGAAGACCAGCAACTCTTATTAAAGACTTTCTCCCTACCCTCAACAAAAAATTACAACTGATGGGGTATAAGACGCCAAGGAAATCGTTTACTACGAAAGTTCCTAAGGGTGCGAAGAAAAATAAGACCTCAGAAGTTCCTATTGATAAATTATCCTCCCGAAAGAAAGATGAGCCTCTTGCCCAAGCAAAGAAGAAAGGTAAACGGTTAACAAAAGTTTTGCAGAAGGCTGGTATGAAAGGAATTAAAATTTGTGGTTCTATACGAAGGGAGAAGCCAGTTGTTGGTGATATAGATATGATGGCTCAAGGTACGCTGGAAAAAATCAAAGCATTAAAGTCATGCGACTTTATAAAAGGAAAAGAAAAAACTATTACCTTCATGTTTGAAAATTCTCAAGTTAACCTTTATAAGTATGAACCAAAGTACGCTGGAGCAATGATGTTATTTCTTACCGGACCTGGAGAATACAATATTGCATTAAGAAGGATTGCAAAAAAGAAAGGTTTAAAGTTAAGCCAATATGGTATATTCAAAGGTAGTAAGTTAATTGCTTCTGAAACCGAAGAAGATATGTATGCGGCACTTGGAAAATCGTTTAAGGAACCGTTTGAAAGAGGTAAGAAAGTGGAAAAGAAAACAAAAAAATTACCCAAAGAACCTTCGAATCCGCCAAGCAAGATAAGTTGGAAGAAATTGCGGGAGAACCCAAGCGAGTATATTAAAACATTATCAACAAAGCAACTTGCGATAATAATGGACAAGGCTGCTGCTGAATATTATAACCAATAAGGAGATTCTTATATGTCAGCCTACGACTTTAAACACCTTGCAAAAATTTCCAAAGTAATGCACAATAGTATTCCAGAACCCATAGAAAAAAGAATAAGCCACATTCAATCTTTAACCAGGGAATTAGATTTTTTAGCAAGTGCGTATAAAAAAACTCTTGACGTTTCCAAATTACAAAGAGTTCTTGGCAATCTGATCCTAACTTCTGTAAATATTTGTTGGGAGATGGATTTCGATTTAAAAAGAGTTTTAATACAAGCCCTCGATGAACAAACAAAGTTTTTGGGGAAGTAAGAGAAGGAGTTATAATGGCATTTAAAATTTCATCAGAAGAAAAAAAGGCTTTGGAAGTAAAAAGGTTTGGGGAGTTGTTTGGTGAACTGGAAGCCGCACTTCAAATGCATGGCTACGAGGAAGTTGCTGAAAAAATCCAAGAAGGTTTACAAGCGATTGATCTTCCAAATGCTCCCTTGTTTGCCAAAGCAATGAAAAATATCAAAGTCGCAAAACAAATTTTGAATAAATTTTATTCTCGTTATGGGGAGGACGTTGATGAAGTGGAAGAAGGGTAAACAATTTCATTTTACACAACAGGCCATTGATAATGATATGTTAATGCAGGAATTGCGTTATCAATTTAGAACTTTGCGTGATAACAAAAGTTCTATTTTATGGACATATGTTGTTGATAAAATTGAGGGTGGTGGAGTTTACATTCGCCCAAAGGGAAAAAAGAAAAGATTGGAGACGCAAGCCTATATCCAATTTAATTGGTTGAATGATGGAGACGTTAAGTTAATTAAACGTGTTAAAATACAAAAGGATCCAACGTTTGATTTTGATGATGTAACTTCCGAAGTTGTTTCAACGGTTGTACTTGGTGAGAAAAAGTGATATTGATATTCATTAAGAGGATACGTTATGGCAAAGTATGAAATAACAGACGCAATTTACGATATGATAGAAGATGAGATAAGGAGAAGGGATCCTGCTCATCCACGCCTGCAGAAAGTAGGTGCGCCGGTTTCAAGTAGAGAAAAAGTTAAGTTACCGTTTTATTTACCAAGTTTAGATAAAATAAAAACAGGTGATGCGTTAATCAAATGGTCAGATAAGTATCCTGGTCCTTATGTCATTACAGATAAAATGGATGGAATATCTTTAGGTATAAAGGGTGACAAACTTTATACTCGTGGAGATGGTACATCTGGACAAGATGTTTCCCACCTAATAAAACATCTTAAACTTCCTAAGATTCCAGCCACCATGGCTGTAAGATGCGAAGTTGAAATGACAGAATCTCAATTTAAAAAAGTATTCCCCGATGGGAAGAATGCCCGCAATACGGCTTCTGGTTTACTTAATCAAAAGAAAGTTGATACCAAACTTATAAAAGCCCTCGATGTTATAGCCTATGAAATAATAGAACCTGCCATGAAGCCAAGTGCCCAACTCAAAAAGTTAAAACAACTTGGTTTCAAAACAGTAACTCATGCCCTCACTAAAAAATTAACTCATACAAATGTTGCTTCCTACCTCACGGAAAGGAAAAAGACTTCTGACTATGCTATTGATGGTCTTGTAATTTATCAAGACAAAAAAGTTTCACGAAAGAAGTCTGGTAATCCAGATCATGCCAGAGCCTTTAAAATGATGACGGAAGGCGACTTTAAGGATGTGAAAGTAAAGGA
>Ga0233431_1002567_pt1 | contig 24987 bp, 12 predicted proteins | sample SI_118_April2016_FD_179867 | JGI IMG/M metagenome (GOLD analysis project Ga0233431, IMG submission 179867) | Seawater microbial communities from Saanich Inlet, British Columbia, Canada - SI_118_April2016_200_MG | ecosystem: Environmental > Aquatic > Marine > Inlet | place: Canada: British...
CATCTTTAAGTTTGCTGTAAACAATATCAGTAGTTTGTTCATAACTGTTTTTGAACCATTGTACTATGTTGCATGATAATTCCAAATATAAACTCGTTCGATTACTAACTGTTAATGGTATTTGTAACAAGCCGTCATATTTTGTTGCATATTCATAATACACATCTGCTAATATTTTAAATAACGCATATTTAGGTAAAATGGTACACGATGTTATTATAAGCGCGTCATTGTATGTTTTATTTTTGATATGTATGTGCTTGTTATGGTATTCGCATAACAAATATCGCAAGTGGAAATTAATTTTCACATCCATATCAAGTATTGGTTATGTTACAAATCTTAGTGGTAATTGGTTAAAAAATATTGATGTGATAAAATTACTTTTCCATTTGATCGTAATTGGTACATATACATATGTTGTATATGGGCATAAATTACCTGGAAATAAGTGTGTCGACAATAAAACTGTTACAAATAACCAATCGCGCACAAATAACAACACTCTTGTATAGGACTGTCCAGTAAATATTTGTCGAATTACAATGCAATATAATGCATATACAACCGTATATTTAAACAAATCCTATAATTAGCTGATTAATATATTTATATTTATTAGCCAATTATGTCAAAAATGTCCAACACGATGTCCCACACGATGTACAAAAACAGTTCGCAATAACATATTGTCTACACTTATCTTTACGGCATGGTTTAAGGGGAATACCAATGGTCGGGACGCACCCGACTATGGGAATTTCTGTAAATGTATCTGGCTTCGCTTGCGTGTCTGGGCATGTGTGATAGATAAAACCGTCTGTATCTGGCGCACCAGGGGAATGACCACATAACCCACAATAGTTGCCCATACGGGCAGTACGTAGTACGCGATAACCATACCGAATGTACCGCATTTCATCAGTAATTGGGCAATTTGGTTGCAAGTCCATCCCATGAGCGCGACATGAGCGAATAATTTCATCATATTTTCGTTGTTCACAATTGCGTTTTTTCAGCTCATCTTCGTTATCAAAAAGATCACCATGCGCGAGCCAAAACGTTGATGTGGGGTCTACATCCGGCGTTGTGTTGGTCAAATAGTATACTTTTACCAACTTGCCGGTGGTGTCGTGGGCTGTATACATTATATTTGTAAAACTGCATGGATCAACATGAAACACGAGACGTCCACTAATAATTGCATGTTCCACAATGACTTGCTCACCGCTTGTTACATAAAACGACAACTGTCGCGTGGTCGTGTCCAAAAAGTGGGCATCACTAAAACTTGTCGATGTGTAATGGAACAACATGGAATCGACACTATTGATTGTACCGTAGCGTGCATGCTGAATGCGAGATATACGATTATTTTTTCCACATACGCAACAACTCAAACCGTCAACATACCCGATTCCACACGTTTTACACATCGTTGGTTTGTGCGCATAATGGTACAGTGAATCCCATTCACTTAAAGTAGTTGCAACAGCGCCTATGCACGAGCAATCAAAAATAGTATTACATGGTTGTTTACAAAACGGGCAGTGTTGTGCAACTTGGATACGACACTGTCCTATGGGTTGTTGTGTAACAACAAGTCGCATATGTGGGTTAATTTTCTGGATAGCAGACACTATGTCGGTAACATGGTTCTTACCAAAACTCATACATGTTACCAATTTGTACATCGCAATACTGTTATAATTGCGGACATGTCCATCCATAACAATCTTAGCAATAATGTTTGCATGAACACGATAGTACACGTCTTTGTATGCAGGTAGTTCATCAGCGGACGCGCCCCATATACACATCAACCGTTTATCGAACCTATTGTACTTATCTGATAACCAGTTTAATTGTACCAATTCATGCAAAATCACTTCTGAATATATATGGTATACGTCAACAATCGTGGTTGGCTCTGTATGCTCGGTAGGCTCGGTAGGAAAAAACAGCTCTGTTACTTGTTTGATTACGGTGTTCGTGATATGTTCACGGTTCAACTGTACGAGTGTTGATACTATGTTTGTAATCCGGATCGTATCATCACGCATTAATATATCTGCACCCGACATATCGCCAATTATAATTTGCGCAAACTCTTCGGATACATTGTACGTTTTCGTGATGTCTTTTATCGCTCGCGCCGCATGCGGACTCGACATACCATCCGTTATAATTCGCGCTAACGATTCGCATACTTTGCACGTTACCATGATGCCTTTTATCGCTGACTCGACAAGCGTACTGACCGGCGCATCAGCGGTCGACGTATGTTGTGCATCGGGGTGGCTTGGCGTCCGTGCCGATGGCACGGCGCGCGTACTGTCCTGTGCAACAACGGTCGACGTATATTGTGCATCGGGGGAGGCTTGACTTATGCACGGGATGTGTTCCATTCATGACTGGATATCGACTTGACAACACATACTTGCACCATCGACCGACATGATCAATGGTTACTTAGTGGTAAATTTGAATTCGTTAAAATGAATTACGTATTATTTATACAGAATACATACAGCATACAACTTCAATTTTTTCCATTGCACGATATTTCAACATGTTGCTCTTCTGTTCCATATACTGGTGTTTATACACTATTAATGGTTTCGCTATTCAACAAACACATCATCTGATTCATTATCTTCTATTTTACGCCATCCACGTACACATTGTGCATCGCGATACATTGTGTAATACTTTTTTAAATATATATTCGTTTCAAAATAATTGATAAAAAATGTTTTATTATACTTTCGTTTATCATTTTTCGATAAGTTAATGTAATAATCACTTTGCTTGAATTCTAAAAACACATCTTTAAGTTTGCTGTAAACAATATCAGTAGTTTGTTCATAACTGTTTTTGAACCATTGTACTATGTTGCATGATAATTCCAAATATAAACTCGTTCGATTACTAACTGTTAATGGTATTTGTAATAAGCCGTCATATTTTGTTGCATATTCATAATACACATCTGCTAATATTTTAAATAACGCATATTTATGTTGTTTTTGAAAATTTTCCGTTTTATACAAATCATTTGCCAAGTACACATTATTATTTTTATCAATTGAACACTTATCGGTTGTGAATGTACTGCGAAAATATAAATCTATTATACGACGTGTTTCTGCAGCAGTCGGCTCCTCAACAGGTTTTCGGGTGTGTCTTTTTATTTCACCATTTTCATTATATTTATCAACCCATCTCATTAAACTTCGTGCAGAACATTTGAATATTTTACAAACTTCTTCTTGCGATTTATCGGCTGTTAAATAATATTCAACAGCCGATAATTTATAATCTTCGCTTTTATGAGTAGGCATTATATTATATAATAAGTATATTATATGATATAAAATTTTGGAATAAAAAAATGTTTATAATTAATTATATTTATTTTACAGAGTTATAAAAATTATGTGCTAATAAATGAATGTTAATAATTATACTTCATTATCTTCTTCTACAATAACAAGAGGTTTTTTGACTTTTTTAACAATCGTTTTAACCTTTGGTTTTGGTTCATTAACTACTTCTTCGTCAACATATACTATTTCATTTTGAACTTCATCAATAACTTCAGCATTAACACATATTTTTGATAAAATTGTATTTTTTAATTCTTCTAACTTTAATAAATTATCTGTAATGTTAGATATATCATTTAATTCTGTAACATTAATTTGAAATGATTGTGCAATTAATAAACAATTAAACTCTTCAAATTTACTATCTAACAATAATCTAAATATATCTAAATCACTATAATATTTTGAAGTATCTTGTGGATTTATTTTTTTTATATTAAATAATTTATCTAAAAATTTTACAATTATATTTTGCTTTTCAATTGATAGAATTGGAAATTTAAACTTTTGTAAGTATTTTGAATAAACGTGCGGTTGTCCTGCACCATTTTGTAATTTATATATTTTATTTTGTATGAAAACTAAATAGTAGTATAAATATTGTTCGTGTAATTTATCTTTATTTTTTGAATGTATTGAAAAGCAATCACTCGCCCATACTTTTGTTTTATATTTACTTATATATCCAGAGTAAGCACCACTTGAAGAACACAATATACTATTTTCATCTCTATTAAAAGTATTATGCATTCCAAGAGGATTTTTACCACCTCCAATTACTGGATATATTCCATCAACTAAATTTTTTTTTGTTAAATTTTTACCATTTCTAAAATTACATACTTCACTTAATTCAATCCATTCAATTCCTGCTTCGTTTTTAATTTCTTCTTCTTCAATACCATATTCTGTATAATTTAATGAATAATTTTTAGATGCTATTTCGTCCATTTCAACTTCTTTAATAAAATGTTTTTCTTCTGTATCTGGATTAAAATCATAAAATTTAACTTTTTTAGTTGAATAAGATTTACAAAATTTTAAATTTCTTTTTATTCCTGTTATTTCAACTACATCTTTTCTTTCCTTCTTTTTAGTAAAGAATAAAATACAAGTTTTTGATGCGGTTGATGTAAAAGTTCCAGCAGGACATAATATAACTTCGTGTAAATCACAACTTTTCATCAAATATTCTCTTACATTATCATAACCAGATGACGACCCATACATTTTTTGCCCATCTAACATTACAGATGCACATCGTCCATTTATGTTTAAACAATGTATCATCATTTGTAAGAATAAAACTTCAGAATTTTTACCACCTGTTTTTATAGGTATATAATCATCTAATATTTCTAAACTACCAAGTGATGTTAATAATTCATCATAATTTATTGTTACTGAAAATGGAGGATTTGCTATAATATTATCAACTTTTATATTATGAAATTTTCTAATACTATCAGCACATATAACATTTGGTAATATTTCACCAGTATTAATTAGCATATTTGATAAACATAAATTATAGATTTTTCCTTTTATTTCAATACCATAAATATTTTTAATTAATTGTTGCCTTAATTCTTCACTTGTTATTTGATTTGATTTTTCAAATTGTTTAAAATGTTTAATAATAGTATTTAATATACCACCAGTTCCAGAAGCAGGGTCTAATACACTTTCAATTTCACCATTATCTTTTAATTTTGGATTAACTAAATTTACCAATAATTTTTTCACTTTTTGAGGTGTGAAGAATTGTCCTAATTCACTTTTTTTATTTCCACCAGCACCAAACACAGCATCAACAAATATACTTTCATACGCTTCACCCAATATATCATAATCATAATTGTTGAAATCAATAGAACTTAATGCTATGACAATTTTTTTAATAGTAGTTGATTCTTTAATAAATGATTTTTTACCATCTTCAAATACATCTTTAAATTTAGGATGTTTTGATAATACTTCTTTCCATAGAAACACATCAAATATTTTTTTTATATTACTTTCTTTCTCTGGAATTTTAACATACTCAATTAATTTACTGAATTTTACATATTCCAAATATTCTAAAAATTTTTCGTTTCCATATTTTTTAACACCATCTTTATATAATTCTAAATTGTAAATATCAATAAAACCATTTTCTATATGTTTTTCTGCTTGTTTAAGAATTAAGAAATGAGACAATTCATTTAACGCTTCATCGCCTATTAAATGTTCTGCATCATTACGCAATACATCTAAACAAGTTTTGAATAAACTATGTAATTCTTGTATTTTACAAGTCATTGTTGTTTGTTGTTCTTTCTTTTCCATTATTTGATTAACTGGTATGCATCCGTTCTTTTTAGTAAGATGTCTTTGTAAATCAATTTTTTGTTTAAATTGATGTCCGCAATGTTCGCAATTGTAACTCATTATATAGTATATATAGTATATATAGATTATATCTTTAAGTATAAATAACTTTATAAATCAATTTTTTATTTAATTAAATAAAAAAATAAATATTATTATAACAATAAATTTTCAAGTTTTTTTAACTTTCCCTAAAACTCTACTAATTCTTCATTTTTGTTGTGTTTAAATATTTCTGTTAAATCATTAATATCATAATATTCACCCCATAAATCATAAGGAGGAAACATATTATCTAATATTTTTAAAGATTTTGTGATATTTGTAAATTCAAAATCAATATTTGTTTCATTTGATAAATACTCACCTACTTTATTTTTACAGGTTTCCAAATCATAATATACTCGTTCAATACTTAAATATTCTATCCAATTTGTAAATTGTCCTTTGAATGCTATTTCAGGTTCTTTGGATAATCTATTATCTCTTTCACATAATTCATAATAACTTTCTTTACTTTTTATATTTTTATCAGCAATTATTTTTCTTGCTTTTTCATATGTTGTAGCAAGTGCAGTTCTTTTTATTGTTTTTAATCTTAATTTTTGTGTTAATTCATCGTCATATTCACCAAAATCATCAATAATTTCTCTTTCTTCTTTTTCTCTTGATTTTGGTTTTTGTTTTTCAATGTCAATTCTAAACACCTTAATTTTTTGAGTAATAGTTTCATCTTCTAAGCCCATTTGATAAATAACTTCTCTTACCTTTTTCAAATCAGGATTTTCATTATTTTCTAACCAGTCATCTCTATTCAAAATTGGTAAAATGATTTTGGTTTTTTTATTTGTATCCTTTTTGTTGTTCCTACTTGCTCTTAATGCGGATTGAACTATACGGATATTTGATGTCATATTTTCAGCAAATACTACACCATCCAATAATGGAAAATCCCATCCTTCACCCAAACAATAGACACACGTAATTATTCCAAACGTCACCTTTTCAAAATTATTAATTATTTCTTTTTGGTCTTTTGATTTCATTTCACTATGATAATTTGAATAATATAAATCAGGTATATCAAAGTAATTATCGTCTATCATCATTTTTATATATTGAATTAATTTCAACGAATTATCCTTGTTATTTGAATATATTAATAAATGATGAGAATGTCCGTCAAATATGCTTTTCAACGATGCAAACGCACTCAAAAATAACCTCTTATCATTTTCTTCTATAATATGAAATCTTGATAATTGTTGTTCTAATTGTTCTTCATTTGTAATAATGGTTTGAATAACATAATCACAAATAATATTTTCATTAATCGCCCATAGCAAACATTTTCTATCAATTATTTCTCCAAAATATTCAACATTATCATTTGAAACTACAATACCATCATCACACATACTTTCCAATTGTTTAAGTGTAGCAGTTAGTGATAATTGTTTTACAGATGGAATGTTTAACATTTGAATATATTTTTTTATAGTGTGTGCTAAACGCATATTATTTGTAGTTAAATGATGACAATTATGAACAATAGGACCATCAATATATTTATCGTTATTATTATTTCTATCTATCGTTCCTATGATAAAATTATGATTATCTTCAACTTCTATGTCATATACATAAGGGTTATCGCTACGGAAACCATTGTTAATAATATTTGTTATTTTTGTAATTTTTAATGTTCCATATTCTAAAAATTTATTATTCCATTCATATTTATCCAAATGGATATTACTTATTTTATAGTTAAAATCACTATGAATATATGGAGTAATTAAATTTAATAATTTTAATGAATTTACTTTATTGAAGTTTAAACAATAATATTTTTCTTTTACTTTTGAATAAGAACACTCAATATCATATTTTTTGAATTTATTAATAAATTTAATATGTGTTTCTTCATCATAGTTATTAGAATGGATAGTTATTGAAGATATATCATTATTTTTATATCTACTAACTGAACCATCATCCATAAACCATATTGCTATTCCTTTTTTATCTATTTTATCTAATAACCAACTTGGAACTATTTTTGTATCTCTTGGTATTTCATTATACAAATCAAATATTTTACTTTGAAAAGTATATGCTGGTTTTTTTGAATAACCATTTTTTTCAATAAAAGTTAATTCATTAATATTCAACATATTCGCTTTCCATAAACAATATTCTTTTTGTTTTTCACAATGAATAATTTTTAATCTTAATCTATTATTTGATGTATATGATAAATGTCCATCACCTAAATATGAACCATATATTAATTGTAATTGGTCATTATTTAAACAAGGTGCTACTATTGTATCAATATGATTAGTATCATATTTAGATATAATTAAATCATTTTCTTTTAAATTTGATGCTTCAATATAACCATTATTGGTTAAAATTTTATGGTTTTCTGTGCATTTAATATTTTTTTTAGACATTTGAATTTTTAATAAATTTTTATTTTCTTTTCGCCATACATAAGTTAATTTTTTATACTCAAATTTTTTATCATTTTTATTAAATGATAATATTAATGGTAATTCTTCTTTTCTCTCAAACATATTGTATAATTTACCTATTTTAATTACTCCTCTATCTGTTTGTATTCCAGTTTCAAATGGAAAACATTCGTCATTTATTTTCATACTAAATACAAACCTTGTATGTTGTGTCGCAGTATATACTTTGTGTGCCGATGAATATGTAGTTATTACAATACACTTTTTTTGATTATTTTCTAAAAATCGCACTATATTTTCAGTATCTACTCCACATGAAACAATTAAATATGGAACACTTTGAAATAAAATACAAATAACTTCTTCCCATTGTTTCAATAATAATTTATTAGGAACACCAATAAGAATAGTATTTGATTTTAGTTCTTGTGTAATCCATAATGAAATTAGAGTTTTTCCTACACCACACATTAATACAAGCATACCTTTATCGTATTGTTGAAAATGTATAACTGACTTTCCAATAATAATAGTTTGGTCGTTTCTTGGTATGTATGAAACAATTTGTTTATTTGTTCTCTTGGATTTTAGTATATGAATTAATGATTGAATATTTATTTTTTTTATTGTTTTTCTTACTCTGTTGCATCTTACCAAATCACTAATTTCTTGTTTGGATAATTTTTTATATTTAATTCCAAGTGTAATTAGATAAGGTTCAATAAGAGTAATAATTTTTTTATTGTAAAATTCAGTTCCAGCATCATATTTAACATTTAATTCACGAAACTCATCTTGTAATAAGCGTTCAACAATCCCCATCTTTTTAATATGAACTTCAAACACCGCTTCAAAATATCCTCTCTTAATCTCACCAGTAGCATATTGTGTATCTCTTTCAGGAATATTAATTGCCTTACCCATTTTACACGCATCATCAACATCATAAGATGTATGATTTCTAACATAAATATATCCGTTAGTTTGGTTCATTTTGATAAAGTTCATATAAGTTATGAAATTAATATATTAATGAAAAAGTAAATCAATTTTTTATTATATTCAGGAAATAAAATAAAAAACATTACAAAAATCGGCGTTTAAAATGTGCAAAGGTGTAATAATTGTATCACATGCTCTTTATTAACGATATCTAAAAGTTTTTCGATCGTGATATGTTTAATTTTTATACTTGGTTTATATTCAACAATACCAGTTTTACTAAGTCGCCTATGGATTTCATCATTATTTTTAACAAGCCCAACATATATTTTACATTTAGCTCTAGTTAGCGCGACATGTAAATGTGATTCATATAATAAATTAAATTCATGATTACTGACCATTTTTAGCGAATATTCAGTACAATTTAATATAAATACAACTTCCCGCCCATCGATTTTGCGTTCTAGTATCGTATCGGCAATATCGGTCGTTAATTTGTCAATGTCGTATATGTTATGGTAATCAATCATTTTATAAATAGCACATACATTTATTTTTTGTGTGTTTAACGAACATTTAATCACGCAACACATCATCCGATTCATTATCTTCTATTTTACGCCATCTGCGCACATTCAAAACCATCAATATTACCATATATATAATAATCATCACGAACTACATACACTAATTTAGTATTTGGATCACAATCACTTTTGTACGTATTATGTGCATTTAGCGCGCGCATGTGTTTATTGTTATTATCATAATACACACATGCTTCTTTTTTTGTTCTAAATCGTTTTTTCATATAACCAACATGTTCAAATTTAGTGCCTTTATTTAGCCATCCATTTTCTCCATCACGATCAGTTATAAATCGAACAACTTCTAATACATATGTTTTATGCATAGTATATTACAATAATATAAAATAATTGAATATATTCCCATATACGTCATTACACATATATTATATATACACAATGATTAAATACGCGCGTTCATTGTGTGCGTCTAAACAAGACTGTAAACTAATACATATTAATGACATTATAAATTACCTTCAAAACACTAAATATGTAGAGGCATACGAGATTATTGAAAAAAACTATATACACAAACCGTATTTCGATCTTGAGGATTATTACGACGAAAAACCAACCAACGAATTTATCACCGAATTACTCGAACCAATACAACAAGAATTAACATCGATTTACAGTACAAAAAAATTTGCCATACGAAAATCAAGTGGTTGGCTCGATAAACAATACAAACTATCGTATCATATAATAGTTTATAGGGACGATCCAGTAAATAATTTGTTTATATTATACGAAATATATAAATATAAACAAATTATTTACTGGATCGTCCCTATAAACAGTATTTAAATGAACGCACTGAATATTCAGACACGCATATACACACGAGTGCGTTATATGAGGATTTTAAAACATGGTTTATATCAAATAATCCAAAATGCGCAATACCATCATCTAGAGCATTTGTAAATAATATCCGGCAATATGTTTCCGTTGAAAAAAGTGTAAAAGTTAACAAGAGCTCGACGGTAGGTGTTAAAAATTTACGATGTATAAACGATATAAACGATATATTTAATTAGTAAAAATAAACCACCATAAACCACTGATTTATTAGATATTTTTACTAAACGTACATTATATGTGTTTTAATATGATCTAACACACATATAATACACGTTTAGTAAAAACGGTGGTTTGAGTGGTTTAAGATTTTAGAAAGTCTATTTATTTTAACTCTTATTAAAAAATTACATGCAAAAAAAAAATCAGTGATAAATACATGGACAAATTAAAAAATTTAAACCCATCCGTTTTGGATGGGTTTAAAAAAATACGCAAAATAAAAAATGCGAACAATATATCATGCATTAATGAGTATGGATTATATGAGTTGCTTGCCACATCTAAACTTAAAAATGCAATAGTAACTACATTTAAGCAAACATTGTATGAAGATATATTACCACAGTTACGCAAAACGGGTAATTACATATCAAACACAGAAACTATTAACGAAACCATTAACAGCAAATCAAAACAAAAACAATTACAACATTTAAAAAACCATTCGAGCGATGTTATGGGTGCGTTAAAGAACATTAATATACAACACGTATATCAAAATGAAACGGACATCAAAAACACGAACAACAAGTCAAACAAGTCAATTTTAAAAAAAGTTCCAGATATTTATAACAATATATGCATATGATTATCATTTTATCCGTAACGAATATGTTATATAACGCGAAAAATGCATATTTTTTATAATATCACGCACGAATTTCGTGACAAGTTGTCGACATTATTTGACTTTATGTATGACATATCAATGCTAATCACCACATTTATTATATTTATTATATTTATTTGTACATTTATATGCCATTTTACAACATAAATATATAGACCGCTATACATTTATATAAAAATGACATCTATAATTAACTACTTCACTTCGTTGTTTACGACGCAAGAGGTTCTAACAAACAGGAGCAACAAATATGCAACGGATAATATAAAAACTGTATTAACGCAGTTAGACAATAATATACAGTTACCAAACAAGATAAAGAAACACATTACCATTAAAGAGTTGATCGACTTATTAAACAATAATAGTGTTGATGTCGAAGACATTGTTAATAAACACTGTAAGAAAGATGAAATAATAAATGCAACAAATACCATCAATAATACAAATAATAATATGTTAAATTTACAACACAATGACATGTTTGATGGCAAATCATTAACAGTTGTTAATATTAATGGTGATTACTGGTTCAAGGGCAAAGACATTGCATTAATGTTAGAGTATAAGGATACGAAAAATGCTGTTGATATAAATGTTGATAATGATGATAAGAAAAAATATAGCGAATTTTTCAAAGGCGATTTGAAATCTCCCTTGAAATTCAAAGGCGTATTCAATACGCCCTTGAAAAGAAATGAAAAAAATACAATATACGTAAACGAAAGCGGGTTATATTCGTTAATACTGTCTAGTAAAAAGCCAATTGCAAAACAATTTAAACATTGGATCACGTCTGATGTATTACCGCAGTTACGCAAAACGGGTAATTACATATCAAACACAGAAACTATTAACGAAACCATTAACAGCAAATCAAAACAAAAACAATTAACGAAACCATTAACAGCAAATAAAAACAAAAACAATTACAACATTTTAAAAACCATTCAAACGATGTTATGGGTGCGTTAAAGGACATTAATATACAAAACGTATATCAAAATGAAACGGACATCAAAACAGCACAAGAGATATTTAACAAACATTCATTTAGACTCAATAACGACGATAAACACAATCACATACTGTACTTTTATTTGACATCATATAATTATCATATTGACGATAAAGTATGTTTAACGTGTAAAATAGGCTATACGAGCGGTGATAAATTAGATAAGCGTACGGAAGGACTAATACACGAATACAATTGTAAGTTTCTTTTCTCATTGATTATAAGGTGATCGATAATATACAGTGTGAACAACGTTTTCATGATTATCTAAAAGAAAAGTATACAGAATTAACAATTGATAATATTGATAAAAAAGAGATGTACGTATTTACAACGGAGTTATTAAACGAGTTTAATAAGTTTCCTAACTTTGTATGTAGCAGTCATTTGGACGTTGAACAAATAAAATTAAAACAACAGCAAGAGCAAACCAAACAAAAAGAACTTGATTTAAAGCAACTAGAATTACAGCTTCGTATGAAGGAAATCGAGTTGCAAATATTATGCATTAATAAGAATGATTACGATGTTCGAAAAAACAGAGATGCTAATATTTATAAACAGTATTTAAATGAACGCACCGAATATTCAGACACGCATATACACACGAGTGCGTTATATGAGGATTTTAAAACATGGTTTATATCAAATAATCCAAAATGCGCAATACCATCATCTAGAGCATTTGTAAATAATATTCGGCAATATGTTTCCGTTGAAAAAAGTGTAAAAGTTAACAAGAGCTCGACGGTAGGTGTTAAAAATTTACGATGTATAAACGATATAAACGATATATTCGATTAGTAAAAATAAACCACCATAAACCACCAAAATATGATGTTCAAACCACCTACACACCACTGATTTTATTATATATTTTTACGAAACGTACATTATATGTGTTTTAATATGACTTAATACACATATAATGCATGTTTCGTAAAAACGGTGGTTTGAGTGTGTTTAAGATTTTAGAAAGTCTATTTATTTTAACTTTTATTTAATAAAATACAAAAAAATTTTGTTAAAATCTCACAGACTTTCTAAAATCTTAAACCACTCAAACCACTAAAACAGTAAAACAATATAATATGCATTCGTATGGACTATACAATAACTATATTATGTGTTTTACACGATTTTTATAAAAAAATTGGTGGTTCAAGAGTGGTTTAGAATCTATTTTTGGTGGTTTATATCAATGTTTTGGTGGTTTGAAAAATATGCAAAAATAAAAAATGCGAACAATATATCATGCATTAATGAGTATGGATTATATGAGTTGCAACATCTAAACTTAAAAATGCAATAGTAACTACATTTAAGCAAACATTGTATGAAGATATATTACCATCCATACGCAAAACGGGTAATTACATATCAAACACAGAAACTATTAACGAAACCATTAACAGCAAATCAAAACAAAAACAATTACAACATTTTAAAAACCATTCAAACGATGTCATGTGCGCGTTAAAGAACATTAATATACAAAACGTATATCAAAATGAAACGGACATCAAAACAGCACAAGAGCTATTTAACAAACATTCATTTAGGCTCAATAACGACGATAAACACAATCATATACTGTACTTTTATTTGACATCATATAATTACCATATTGACGATAAAGTATGTTTAACGTGTAAAATAGGATATACGAGCGGTGATAAATTAGATAAGCGTACGGAAGGACTAATACACGAATACAATTGTAAGTTCTTTCTCATTGATTATAAGGTGATCGATAATATACAGTGCGAACAACGTTTTCATGATTATCTAAAAGAAAAGTATACAGAATTAACAATTGATAATATCGATAAAAAAGAGATATACGTATTTACAACGGAGTTATTAAACGAGTTTTATAAGTTTCCTAACTTTGTATGTAGTAGTCATTTGGACGTTGAACAAATAAAATTAAAACAACAGCAAGAGCAAACCAAACAAAAAGAACTTGATTTAAAGCAACTAGAATTACAGCTTCGTATGAAGGAAATCGAGTTGCAAATATTACGCATTAATAAGAATGATTACGATGCTCGAAAAAACAGAGATGCCAATATTTATAAACAGTATTTAAATGAACGCACTGAATATTCAGACACGCATATACACACGAGTGCGTTATATGAGGATTTTAAAACATGGTTTATATCAAATAATCCAAAATGCGCAATACCATCATCTAGAGCATTTTCAAATGGCATATATCAATATTTCACTAAACACGATAGCATAAAAATATGCGATAAAGTATCACCCGGTATTAAAAATATACATCTTAAGAATAGCATATTCAATTCGTGATTATCACGCTACTGACGCTACTGTATTATTTCAATCACGCTACTCCAAAGCTACCGTTTTTTATACAGACATATACAATAAGTGTTTTTATGATTAATTAAAACGCGTATTGTATAGTTTACTATAAAGGTAGCTTAAGTAGCTTCAGTTTTTAGAAAGTTATATAAATTTTAATATATCTCAGACTTTCTAAAAACTGAAGCTACCTTTATAGTAAAACTATTAAATATGCATTCTAACAAGTGTATCGTAGACATATATAATGGTTTACGTATTTTATCATTTTTTTATAGTAGCGTGACAGTAGCATGACAGTATCGTGATCAGCATTTTTCGTAGCGTGAATCAGTCAAAAGTAGCGTCATAATTTTCAAAAGGTTTTAAAAAATGAAAATTAACTCAACTTTTACATAAAATATTTATTGTAAATAAATTACATTATTGCTAAAATGAAACATTATTTATATGCGAACATATTGTATCACGTTGCATATTATGCACGACGAATCGTACGCTAAGTAAAGCTATAGTTTGTTAGAATAGACTTATGTCAAAGTATTAATAGTATTACATTCAAACAAGTTAAATGAATTATATTGTATTGTGATACGATAAATATTTACCAGACAGTTCTATATTATTACATTATCGGTAATTGTTATATTTATTAACAAAAAATAATGTATGTTCAAAAGTATGTGTTAAAAATAACGTAACAATTTCATTATGTTCGATTAATTAATATATTGTATTTCGATTTATATTTCATATATTTCATTTTATATATTGTTGTTTTATGTTCCATCGTCGATTGGTGTGTATGTTCATGAGGCACCTCACTTAAAACGCGTGATGGTGGTGTATCATCGGTTGTTGGTATCGATAACAATGTGTTAAAATAATTGTTGATTTCATCAGGCTTTATTTTAATTCCAAATAATTGGTCAACCACCTTTATTTTTTCAACATCCGATGTCATTTGTAATAAATGTTCGTAAAAATATCGAGAACTCTCAGATATAGCGTGTATAATATTTTTATTAATATAATCTTTATAAAATGATCTTTCAATGTGATTGCAAAATAATTTGGCATAATATTGTTGCATTGCAGGAGTTCTGCAATATTTCATTAAAAGTACATATTCGTCAATTGTAATATGTATTCCCAATAATATTGTTGCTATTAATTTGCTAAATGATTTAGATGTTTTCGGTTGGTGATGTGTTGGTCTAATTGGATATATTAATTCACCAAATTTATTATACACCATAAAATCATCAGGTATATCGAACTCTCCATCATCAGCGCGTTTTTTTAATGATGCATATTCATTAAAATGCAATAATAATATATAACGTTTATACATGACATAATAATTGTTTTGTAGCATAATTCTACTATTTGAAATTTGATTATTACATGCGTAATGGTATCTTATTAACATCAATGGAGAATATATTATACAACAATTATAATAAAGGTCATTAAGTTCATTGTTTAATTGTATTAATTGTGCGGGTGCGCTATATTGCGTATATTTTTGCAAATATATATTGCCAAATCGGGTTCCATATTTATTAGTAATACATGCATCGGGCTGATATATAAAGCTATTAATATCAAAATACTGATAATATTTAACACACGATATAATATCAACATTTAATTTACGCAAACATGCTCTGCTATGAAATTGTGTTAAGTGTTGTTGTTGTTCTTGTTCTTGTTCTTGTTCTTGTGCATGTTCTTGTTCTCGCTCGATATCTATATTGACTTGAAGCATAGTCGATGGATCTACATTACTAGATATACATTTTTGTAATTCATTGCATTTTATGTTTATTAATTCATGTACGTCAATGTCTCGCGCAATTTTAAATAAATTATTGTCATCGATGTACTCAACTGGAATTTCAATGGTCGTCATACCTGTACATATCATGCGCTTATAATAATCAGTTAGGTACGATGCATTTTTCAAATCTTTATAATTTGTACTAATTTTATTATAACATTTTTCATAATAGTTTGAATACCCTTGCTTCCTTTTTAAAGCTTTGATATTATGCACAAGCATATTATATTTCATTGATTGTTTGTATTTACGTTCATTTGATTCTAAATACAAATATAATCCATGTGGCGTAAGTTCGTTTGTGTTACTGAACTCAAAATTATCAACAATGACATAATCTAATACATGTCCGCTATTTAAATTTCGTGCTCTGGATACTCCCTGTGCAGTATCGGTCAGTCTATTGAAATGTGCAATTGTTGTTAATACTTTTAATATTGGCGGTTGTTTTATATCAATACCAATACAATCAGCGTGTTTATAATAAACGAAGAACAAGTCTGTATCAAACGTATTATTTTGGTGCACGTGTATATTACCGTTATTATATATTTTTAACAACCCTTCATTATCAACAAATATCATTGATTTATGTTCGTATTTATCATTTTTTATAACTTTTTCGTAAATATCACTAATAGAATAATTTTTCAATAATGCACCATTATCGATTAATACATCATATTTACCCGATATAAATACATTCATTATTTCATTTAAGATATAAATGGTGGCTGTCCACGGAATAACTATAACCGTACCTGGATTTATTATGCATTTTAACGCACACATAACACTTCCATATGATAATTCATCTTTACATATTCCCGAAAAATTATGTTTATGTTTATCGAACTGTGGGACATACATATTAACGCTTCCTGAAAAGGCTATTTTATATAAAGAATTATGATCTGATACAACATCTGTATATGAATTACTTAATCGATTTTCTATTATGTACATATATCGCGGAATAATAATATGGCGTAAGTAAAATTGTATAATTTCAGTACGTGTATTTACGTTATGTGTTATTAAATGTTCAATAAGGTCTGCATGGTTAAGTGTTTGTAAAATTCTATCAATATATTCATTGAGAAAAATGTATTTTATTTTAATAAAATCTATATTTTTTAGAATAGTATTGTCATTTACTATTTTTTCAATTATTATTTTTAAATCATCTCGACGAAGTCCATTTTCAAAATAACATTTTGAAGTTAAACATATATTATACAGTACATCATTATATTCAGAACCATTTGCAGGAACATTCGCCATAATATAAGGTATTGCGATTGAATAATTTTTTGAAGTAAATTTTTCAGATGTTACCGCATGGACGCGTTCGCCAAATCCATAATCTTTGTTATATTGCTTTGTTAATATATTGCAAAAATGTGTAAATATATCAATTAAGTAACCAATGACGTGATAATTTACAACATACTTTTTTGGATGTTTTTGAATTGTTGGAATTATTGATGATATGTATTTTGCATAATTAAATTCATACCAAAATTCATCGTCAGTTGTTGGAATAATTTTTTGATAAATTGCAATAACATACTGCTTTGCATTTTCCATTAATGTAAACGATGGCATAATATTATCATTTGTTATGTATATCTGATTCATGATATACAATATTGTGTCTACAATATATTGTTGTTCTTTTAGCACAACTTTAGGACCAATAGGAAAATTTAATTCGTTTAACAGCGGATCCATTAATTTATCAATCTCATCGCTGATAATAAGCGAGTTTCTTAACATATTGTGGTATTTATCAGCACCAGCAATATCATGATTTTCAATATATGCATGTTGTTTGATGCGAACTGTATCAAAATCAATATGGTATTTATCAAGCATATCATTTTCACTTGTTAATATATCATGTAATACATTGACACGCATCCATTTTGCAAAATAATCCAAACCTCCTCCATACATTAGTGACTGGGGAGTATAATGGATCGAATCTGACTCAACCGTTATTTTTTCTGAAGCATGATTTGCGATATTTAACAACATACTTTGTATGCTTACGTTGTCTGTAACAATTATACTTGGTTCGTTATCAAACATAACATATGTATTATTTTCAAAATTATCTAATCGACCTGTCTCAAATAAAAATAAATTTATGTTGCTGAACACTGAACCAAAATATTTTAATAAATAATTATAAGTTTGATTTACAAGATTTTTTGGAGACACTATTATTATGCGTTTAAATTTAATTAAATGTGATAATATTATAATTGGTGTACATACCGATGTTTTCCCCTGACCCATTAATAAATTATGAATATTATAAATTTTAGTATCCGATATTTCTGCACATATTGTGTCTACAAATTGTTTTTGTGATTTTTTTATAATATTCCCGACGATCATCTCGAAAATACATACTGCGTTATTTCGAGCCCCTATATACAAACTATCCATATTAATCTGTTTGAGAAGTTCTATAAAATCAATACATGTGCAATGTTTAATACATATTGTACGAACGTTATTTAAAATTTCGCGCATTTTCGATAAATATATTAGCTTATATATGTCTGTTTTACACCTTAATAATATATTATTTAAATTGTTGTAACTACCATACATAACCGTGCTAAATATTTTTTTATAAATTTGATCAGGTTGTATATTGTCATACATACGTTCATAGCACGACGTTAATAATGATATTATTGTATCGGATGTTATACCATCATTAAATTCACATGTATTCACTGTTCGCAAATATTCGTTAATATTAGAATCATCCGTCGTAATATCATCCCCCTTAATTCGTACGTTTTTGAAAATAATAGGATTAATGCGATTGATTACATCAGTTAGTTCCGTCATGTCCGCAAGATAATCAGACGTATCATCTAGTATAACATTATATTGTGTTTGAAATTGCGGGGGGTAATAATTATTTATATTATCGTATGTACGTACATGTTCTAATGCACGTACATGTTCTAATGAATGCACATGAGTTAGTAAATCTTGTAGTTTATGTTTGAACCAATATTTAAAAGGACTATTAAAATATGACAATAATACATTATTTAATCCAATATAATCATATTGGTTAGCTTGAAATGATACCGGTCTTAGATCATCTTTTTTGTTTTTAATCGTGTGTAAATGCGATTTTTGTTTAGATAATGATGTGTTCCATATACGAATATAAACATCGGGATGTGTATGTTTTTTAATAATATTATTTATATTATAATGTATTAACTGGTTGGTTAACATTTTCATACATATTGATTTTCCATATATACTCAACAATGTATAATATATATTTATTTGTATAACATTATCAAAAAGTAAATACATATGCGTATAATGTATCGATACTACAAAGTATATATTATTTTTAAAATACGGCATAATAGCTTGTTCAAGATCATATGGTTTCTCTGGAATAATATCCCAATTACCTTTTTTATATTGATCTATATAATGTGTTGACGCATAGTTTGTAAATAATAGTTGATATGATGCATCCGCGATATCATATAATAATAACGAATTATTTACGCGAAATATCCACATATTGAGTAATGGGTCATCACTATCAATTATCACACTTTTACCAGAACACGTTATTTCGTGTTCATTGAAATAAAATGTTAAATAATTGCTCTTTTCGTGAAGTTTTATTGATGGATATTCAATCATATACCGATTTTCATCGGTACATGACCACACCATAACATTATTTGAATTAATTTTATTAAATATTCGGCGCACATTTTCATTAAGGACATCTCCGTTTAATATAAAGTCATTACCATCATACGTTCGATGTATTGTATAGTATTGTGCATCTTCAACATGTATTGTAATCACATAATCAAATACGTCAGTATAACATTGTCCATAAACAGTATTGTCGTCAGGTATTCTAAAAAAAATAAAATTATCATTCATCGTTGCATATATATGATCATTTACTACAGCAATGTATGTCGCATTTAAAAAATATTTATTATTAGCAAGGTGTAACCAAAACAATTCGTCATCTTTTGTTATATGTTCAACAATCACATAATTAGATAAATATGATATTCTATTCAATATTGTGCAATGAGAGTAACTTTTTGAAATATTGTCTATCATGCGCGGTGTTAAACTTTCAATAAATACGCATACATTTAATGTATATATTAGTTTATTATCATATATAAAGTGTATATGGTCGATATCAATATAATCAGTTAATGTATAATATAGCATACATATTGAATGATCATTATTACACATATCGGACACGCGCATGTGTTGTAATTCATCGATTTTCTTTTTTAAAAATGTTATTATTTCAACAGCCACATTTTGTCTGTTTATTATATTGTACGTAACAAGCATGCAAAGAATAATCAGAATTATATTATCATTTAAATAACAATTTTCAATATCATTAATTAATACGTGCATTTTTATTTTTTCAACAATATTTTTGTTCACATTTACGATGGATGCAAAATCGCACGTATGTGATAGGGTGGTTGCAAAAAAGATATACTTTTTAAAATATTCGTAATATTCATAATTTGTATAAATAGCTACGTTATATAATTCATTAAATATATTTTCAATATCAATATTACTAATATTATTTAACGTTAATAAATCATCGTTATCAACCGCATCAACAATACCAGCTATATTAATATAACGCACATTGTCTGGAAAAATTGTTAATAATGTACTTGTAAAATTATCATGATTATTACCTTTATCAATTGTTTTAAAATATGGCGAAGTATATTTTTTGAAATCTATAATAGCTCCTAATTGACCATGACCACCGCCAATATAATGTATTAGTAAGTTGCCATTAACGTGTATAAAATCAATAGGGATTCTGCTTAAGTTTAATTTGATAAAATTTAATATATGTTCTCGATTAATTAATAAACGTACTACCATATTTTCAGCATTTTTACATAAATCGATCATAATAAAATTTATACCGCTTCCAAAAATTACATATTGGGGCGGTGTTTCCGTATATGTTACATATAATGCAACCGAATAATTGCGTTCAATATATTGTTTATCGTAATCTATCATATAGTTATTTGGTAATGTTTTTGATGTTATTTGTATATCACTTGTTGATGTTAATCCCAATTGCGACATAATATCCGTATTCGAATGAATAAATGATTCAAAGTTATCTATTTCATGCGACGTAGATTGTGCTAATTCACCATCGACAACCGTATGTTGCCGATCGTTTATTTCAAAATCAAACAACTTATTTGCGATTATGCTAGTTCCATATGTATTTAAATATATATCGCTAATTGGATTGAAATTAAGTGTACGCGGACATTGTAATAAAACACCAATCGGTGTTGTGTGGTATGTATATGATATATCGTGTACATTTGCCATATCACTACTTTTTGTAATGTCTATTAAATATGTTACATTATTATTATTATTACATATTCCTTCTGAATTATCCCATATTTCAATAGAATATGTTGATGATGATAACATAATAAATACTTGCGGTAATGATATATTTATCAAAAAGTAATTAGAATCAGCATATCCACATGTGGCGCTGAGCTGAACATATGTTATTTTGGCAGTTTCGCATTCAAGCTCATGATTGCAATCATAAATTTTAATGATAAAATAATAGTTGTCATCTTTTATCCTTTCTATATCGGTGTACAGAGGTATTTTAATTTGTTGTATAAAGCAATTTTGGGGGGCATATTCAAGATCGATTGTTGTTGTTTTTAATAAATTACGTGATGATTCGCTTATGTTAGCGTACATCATTAATTGTTCGTAAACGTTATCCTTGGTGCGAATATTATATGTACGGCTAGATGCAGTTGGTGCGTTAATACAATTATTCATAATAATAAATAATTTTTCGATGGTATTACTTATGTTAAATAGATGTACCATTTTTTTGACATCCGTATTAAAATGCGCATACACGGTATCCATCTTATGTTGCTTTGAATCATCTAACACTCGTAAGTTAGTTATAATATTAGCAGGCACGGACGCCAATATATGCATCATATTAGCCGGAACGGTCGAATAATCAAAATCTATTTTTAATATGGAATCATCGATATCATATTTTAAATAATATTTACCAGGTGTCTTGTCTACCGATATTGATTCAACATTCGTATTATTACATGTTTTACTTGTGTCATGTAAGCATGCTGTCCATGATTGTATATTTTCAGTGGTTACCATGAAATATCTCGAATATTTAAATAAATTGTTAACGATATCATTAATATTATCATTAAATATATTGTATTCTGCCTTAACGGTCTTTAAATACGATTGTAGTGATGCATAAGACAAAAGTGTGCGAAAACCAACCAAGTCATCATATTGTACTTTATCTTCATCACGTTCTGCATTTAGAATTATTTGAGCGAGTTTAAATGACAAGTGTTCTTGTACTTTAACATAAATATTTATCGCAATATTTGTAGTAATTAACAATATAAACTTATTACAATCAACTATTGCACACACAGCATATTGTATATAAATAATATGTGAAAGATATCTATTTATATCAATGTCAGTTATAGAATCGTCGGTACTTATATTCGAGTTAATATTATTAAACATATCGTATAATATTTTAACACATATGTGCATTGGTATTATGTCGCGTTTTTGTACGTTTGTTAAATGCTCAATAAATTGGGAACATTGCGTTAATTTTTGCATTGTATTTGTTTTGCGTTCAAAAAATTTTTGTTGATATCTTGTAATAATTTGTAGATGATCGGTATTTAAATAACTTGTGCGCAATTGATTATTTTTAACATACCCAGTCAATTGCAAATCACGTGGTGGATCGACACGATTCATTTCAATGACCATTTGTGCATATCGCGTAAAAAACTTATTTAATTTATCATTATGATCACGCACACGTGCAGTATAATGCAAATGTACATCAGCTAATAGCAATTTATTTAATAATCCATCACGCTCAATCAAATCGTGCGATTGTTGTTCGTATAATTGTGTTATGTGTGTTATAATATTTTGTTTGTCTAGTGAATGTTTTAAAATGTATTCACTTAATTTTTTTGTTTGGTGTTTACATATTATCATGGTGTCAAAATAAATATCATCAACATATTTTTTTATAATATCGTTACGTATATCATCATATGCAATATTAATTAAATTGTCCCAAATACGCATTCTTAACATTATATCAAATGCATTAAATAGTTCAATTGCATCGTTCGAAGCATACATATAATAAATGAAATAATAAAAGCCATATAATACACATGTTCCTGTTAACTGATTTGGGATTGTAAAATAATCGTGACTGACATCTGACGATAATGGTTGCCCATGTTGTGTCAAACCAGCTTTTTCGTAAAAATCGGTTGTATCCATGGAACGCAATTTTAATTTTGAATATATGCATGCCGATAACAATTTAATTTTTCCATCCATATCTATATTTTTTTGAAATATACCACTATTACCATCTATTATTATTGCATATGATGGACATATATACACAGATATTAAATGTGCTTCTTTTACGTTTGTAAAACCACCACTAGCTATAAACTCAGGCTCTATTGTTATTATGAGTTTTGCAACCGTATATGTAACGAGTTCGATTATTGGCTGAATATCATGTTGTGGAAAAATCGTTGGATATTTATTTACATATTCCCTTAATTTTAATATTTCATCATTAACACACTCAATATTATATTTTGACGGAATCAATGCACATTCGTATAAATATGCTATATGATGTGGTTTAAAATCAGATGGTAATACATAGAATATAATTGAATCTATAAGTCGTGTATGATAATATATATTTTTTTCAAATAAATTTATTATTGTTTTATTAATATTACTATATTTTTCTGTTATATTGTCGCGTATATATGTGTGCAAATTTGTCGATTCATCTAAATATATTGAATGCATGTATGATTTTATGTATTCATGTGTGATATTGCATTGCTCAATAAATGCGCTTAATATGTCTGTTACATATGCGCCTCCTTTTCCTATATGCGATTCCATCAATAAACTTGCATAAAACGGAGATAGTATAATGTCTTTAAGTGACATTATGAATATTATATTATCACGTGTGTTTAGATATATAGGGACGATCCAGTAAATAATTTGTTTATATTTATATATTTCATATAATATAATATTGCATAAATAATATGAACATAAACAAATAAAAATATAGTATGTATAAACAAATGTAATAATTAA